>Ga0163147_10000086_pt1 | contig 123823 bp, 89 predicted proteins | sample OliLakLV19MP6G1_FD_148597 | JGI IMG/M metagenome (GOLD analysis project Ga0163147, IMG submission 148597) | Freshwater microbial mat bacterial communities from Lake Vanda, McMurdo Dry Valleys, Antarctica- Oligotrophic Lake LV.19.MP6.G1 | ecosystem: Environmental > Aquatic > Freshwater > Lake >... | reverse complement strand
GGGGGGCCGAGTGGAATGCAGAGCCTGATCCGGCGGCGGCGCTCGCCGACGCGCACGCCGATGCGCACGCCGACGCGCACGCGGACGCGCTCGCCGACATGCGCACGCCGACGCGCACGCGGACGCGCTCGCCGACGCGCTCGCCGACGCGCTCGCCGACGCGCACGCCGATGCGCACGCCGATGCGCACGCGGACGCGCACGCGGACGCGCACGCGGACGCGCTCGCCGATGCGCACGCCGACGCGCACGCCGACGCGCCAGCGGACGCGCCAGCGGACGCGCCAGCGGACGCGCACACCGACGCGCACACCGACGCGCTCGCCGACGCGCTCGCCGATGCGCTCGCCGATGCGCCCGCGGATGCGCCCCCCGATGCGCCCCCCGATGCGCCCGCGGACGCGCTCCCCGACGCGCCAGCGGACGCGCACGCCGATGCGCCCGCGGACGCGCACGATGTGAGTGCGCGCCCCGCGCGGGTCCTGGATCCGAACACCGCGCGGACGCTCTAGAACCGCGAAGTTCACCGGCGCTCGCGTCGAAGCCAGGGAGCGCGGGGTCGCCGGGCAGCACGGGGGCGCTGAGCCACACGAAAGTCGGATGCGCCTGTATTTTCCGCGGAACGATGAACGCCCTGTCCAGGAGCGACAGGGCGTTTTCGTAGACCCAGGGTTCCCGGAACGAACGAGTCGAAGACATCGGTCGCGCTGAGCTCGCGACCTCGGAAGTCTTGTGGTGGTCGTGCCCACCCACGAAGGAATGGCTCATCTCGACAGCTCGTCTCCTCGTTCGACTTCTCGGTTGCCAAGCCACCTTCGCGTCCCGATGCGAGTCGAAGCGGACACACGCTTCCGCGAGCAGAACCGAGCATCACGCCTTGTAGATTCTGCGTGGATCTCGCCGCGATCTCGCTAGTTTCGAGAATGGCGAACCAAGCACTCGTGGGCTCTCTGCGGGAACGAGCAGCGTCCCCGCGTAAGTCTCACCCCACGCGGCCCGCGTCCGCGACCACCGGCACGGACGGTGCATACCTGTCGGTCTAGGGGCACACGATTTCCTCGCGCGAGCCGCAAGCGTGCGATCCCGTCGCCAACGACCGACTGCCCAACGACCGACTACCAACGACCGACTACCAACCACCGACCACCAACCACCGACAAGGACCCCGACATGGCCTCGATCGAGAAAGACATCGAAGTGGACGTTCCTGTGCGCACGGCCTACGACCAGTGGACGCAGTTCGAGGAGTTCCCGAAGTTCATGGAAGGCGTCAAGACCGTCCGTCAACTCAGCGACAAGAACATCGAGTGGCACGCCGAAGTCCTGGGCCAAGACGTCTCGTGGACGTCCGAAATCGTGCAGCAGATCCCGGATGAGCGCATCACGTGGAAGAGCACGTCGGGAGCGTGGAACGCGGGCGCCGTCCGGTTCACTTCCCTGTCCTCCACGCGCACGAAAGTCTCCTTGCTCATCGAGTACGAACCGACCGGCGTCGCCGAGAACGCCGCGAGCGCGCTCGGCTTCGTCTCGCTGCGCGTCGCGGGCGACTTGAAGCGTTTCAAGGAGTTCATCGAGGGTCGCGCTCGGGCGACGGGACAATGGCGCGGAGAAATTCACGGTCAGCGCGTCACCACCTGATCCTCACCGATTTGGAAGCGAACGGCGGGTGCTCCACGCGGAGCGTCCGCCGTTCGTCGATTCCGAGTGACACCACTCGCCCTGCGGCGCGCAGACCCGAGGTCGAGCAGGAGAGAGAGGACGAACCGCCGTCGCCCGGCTCGACCTCGATCTGCCCGGGACCGACGGGCAGGTTCGCGCGGTTTTGCGGGCCTCGTCGTGGACAGCGGATTCCGTAGAGTCGTCGAGGCCGCGGGCTCGAGCTGCGGGCCCCGCCCACCCGATCGTCCCCATGTCGACCGCTGCTTCTCCTCCCATTCGTACGTGGCAGCAGAAGCTCGCGCGCGCGCTCGTCGCAACACTCGCACTGTTCGCACTGCTCGAAGTGTCGCTGCGCGTGACCGGCTTCCGATTCCACGGGCTCGAACTGCCCATCGCGATCTGGAATCCCCACGAGGACAAGGCGCTCGACGACGCCGGCGCGTTGCACCGATCGACACTCGTCTCGTTGTGGGAGCCGCGTCCTTTGGCCGCGATCCCGTGGGGTACGCGCGAGATCGTGAACGAAACCACGTTCCGCGGTCCGGAGATCGGCGCAGCCCGAACACCGGGAACGCTGCGCGTCGCGACGCTCGGCGATTCGAGCACGTTCGGTTACGGGGTCCCCTGGGAGGAATGCTGGTCGGCACGGATCGCGTCCGACGCGCGCGATCGCGGAACGCCGATCGAGGTGATCGACGGCGGAGTCATCGGCTTCACGATTCGACAGGGCATCGAGCGCTACAAAGCGCGCGTTCGACCCTTGCGGCCCGACGTCGTCGTCGCGGCTTTCGGCGCCGTGAACGAACACACTCTGGCCCCGGGTGAAGTTCCCGACGTCTTGAAACTCGACCAAGTTCGTGCGCGCTCGACCCGCGTGTCGCGTGGAGCGCGATGGGTGCGCGGCGCCGTCCGCGTGCTGCACCTCCTCGATTGGGTGCGCTGCGAAGTCACGGACGAGAAGTCCAAGCGGCTCGCGGCTTGGACCGTGCGCGAGAAGAACCGCACGCAGGGCATCGAGGTCATGGGCGCCCTCGACTACGCCGAACCGCGGCGCGTGTCGCCGACGGAGTTCGCCGAAGCGCGCGCGGAGCTCCGACGCGAAGTCGAGGCGGACGGCGCGCGACTGGTACTCGTTTCGATGCCGAGATCGCCGGGAACGGAGGAACTCTCGCCGATCCTCGCGGAATACACGCGCGTGCTCGAGGAGTTCGCGACCAAGACGGCGGTTCCACTGGCCGACGTTCGCGGCGCCTTCCGGGACGAGGCGCTGGCCGGGCGCGGCGACGGGCTCTTCTTGACCAAGGATCGCTGGCATCCGACCGCGCGCGGACACGGTTTGGTCGCCGAACGCGTGCGGCCGCTGGTCGAGGCAGCGGCAGCACGTTGAGGTTCCTCGCCTACCCGCGACGCGGCGCGACTTGTTAGACATCTAGGCATGGACGGCGAAACGCCCGAACCGGATGGCGAACGAGATCCGCGCGACGAACTCGGTCGACTCGCGCGGGGCTTGCGCAAGCAGGCGGAGCGACGTCGCCGACTCGGCGGGGGGCTGCCGGGCGAAACCACGGCGCCGAAGAGGTCGGGGGCGGTGGCGCCTCTGACCCCGAAGCCTCCGTCGGCGTCGAAAAGCCCGTCGACACCGCCCGCGCCGTTCCGGAACGACCGCAGCGAGCCGAACGCGCCGCCGCGCACCGAACCGCGGGTGCCGACGCGCGCAGAGGCGCCGACGCCCGTAGAAATTCCCCAGCGTGCCGCTGGTTCGGGCTTTCACACGAGCGTGGCCGCGGGTCCCGCCCGCGATGCGGACGAGGTGCGCGCTCAGGCCGGTTCGGCCGCGGATCTGGATGAATTGCGCCGCGGAGTCGCGCAGTGTCGCGCCTGCTCCCTGTGCGAAACACGCACGCAAACCGTCTTCCAGGACGGCGAGGGCGCGAGCGGTGTGTTGTTCATCGGCGAGGCCCCCGGCGCGGAGGAGGACCGCACGGGCGTGCCGTTCGTCGGTCGGGCCGGCCAGCTCCTGACGGACATCATCACGAAGGGCATGGGCATCCCGCGCCGCGACGTGTGGATCGCCAACGTCCTGAAATGCCGTCCGCCGGACAATCGCGAGCCGACTCCGGCCGAAAAAGCGACGTGCACACCTTGGCTCGACCGTCAGGTGCAGATCCTCGGGCCCAAGATCCTGATCCCGCTCGGCCGCCACGCGGCGATGCACGTCCTGGGCCTCAACGCCCCGCTGAGCGCGATGCGCGGACGTGTCCACGAGGTGCTCGGACGGCCGGTCGTGCCCACCTTCCACCCGGCGTACCTGCTGCGCAGCCCGGGTGAGAAGAAAGAGTGCTGGAAGGACATCCAACTCGCGATGCAGACCGCGGGATTGCCCGTGCCTCCGCGCCAGTCGGGCTCCGGGAGCGCCACGTAACCGGTGGGCGAGCCCGGGGTAGTGGGCGAGCTGCGCGGCCGGTCCTCGAAGGGATCGAACGCGCGGTGAACGAGGTCCTGATGCGGCGTTGACGCTCTTGTGCAGCGCCGGTAAGCTCCCCGCCCGCTCTGAACGACCCGGGTTTCTTCACCCGCGAGTTCGCAGTTCGATTGACGGTCCGCGCGCGCGCCGACCCCCGAATGTCGCCCCGCGTGCACCGCGGGAACGACACGACGGCACGCCGCGCGGTCCCCTCTTCCACGCGCGCGTCGCGTCGAGGAGCGACGCGCTCGCCGCGTCGGTGGATCGAGCCGTGGTCCCGCGTCGCGAGGTCTCCCGCACAGCCAACTGACGACGACGCGACGTCCCCCCCTCGGCGTCCCGCGCTCCTCTGATCCGCGTTCCTCGGAACGTGTGTCGCAGGATCTCGTGCCCGAGGTCGCAAGCAGCGAGTACCCCGCCGGGGTGTGTGGACCGTGCGCCGACGCGACGCCTCAACGACGTTCGCGAAGCCAACCCACGTTGATCCAAGAACCCCGGCCTCTCGGTGAACCGCGCTCCGCGCTGGCGACGGACATGTCGCTCGTGTCGATTGCATTCGTCGTGCCGACCGGATCCGAAACGTTCCCTGGTCTCTGAACCCATGCAGCACAGGCTCCTCCTCGTCCCGCTCCTCGCGGCGCTCCCCTGCTCCTGCACCTCGTCCGGATCCAGCAGCACGGCTCAGCCGACTGCCTCCGTGAACCAACCGGCGATCGTGATCACCTCGGAGCCGTCGGGCTCGAGCGCTGTGGTCCGCGCGGCTGCCGAACCGCTGGGCCTCGAGGCCAGCGCGGTTTTGCAAGACGGAGTGCCCGCGGAGGACGTGGCCCGCGCTGCGCGCATGCGCCAGCAGCAGGAATTCCTGGCGGGGCAGTACCTCGCCGAGGGCGACCGCTCCTTGGAGCGCGGCGACCTCGAAGCGGCCCTGACCGCGTATTCGAACGCGCTCGACCTCGATCCGGCGAGCCAAAGTGCGCGCACGCAACTGCGCAAGGTCGAAGCCCTGCTCGGCGATCGCTACGCCACCGCGGGATCGTTCCTCGAGGACGCCGCGCAGCGCGAGGTCGTGCGCCGCAGCCAAGCGCGCATGGCGGCCGAGGATGCCCGCAATCGCGGCAAGCAAGCCCTGGCCAAGGGCGACTTCGCGACCGCGGTCGAGCAGTACCGCCAGGCCGAGATCATCCTGCGCTACAACCCGCTCATCGCGACGGATGCGCTGGACGTCAAGCTCGTCCAGGGTGAACTCGAAACCGCCGTGCGCCTCGCCGAGGAAGCCCAGGCCGACACCGCCCGCAACGCCGCGGCCGCCGCGGACGAAGAGCGACGACGAGCCGAGGACGAGACGCGTCAGCGGCGCGAAGACCGTTTGAACGAGCTGTTCGCCCAGGCGAAGGCGGCGTTCCTGGCCGAGGACTACACGCGCGCCGAAGCCGTGACGGGTCAGATCCTCCTCGAGGAGCCCAACAACGGCGCGGCGAAGGATCTGCGCGAGGTGGCCGCCGAGATGCGCCACGGGAAGGCCGACGAGACCATCCGCCGCGACTACCGCGAACAGTGGATCCGCACGTTCGACGAGCTCGACACGATGGACGTGCCGCAGATCGCGACGCTCGAGTTCGACGACCTGAAGCGCTGGCGCGAAGTCCAGAAGCGCACGCCGCTCGAGTTCAGCAAGCTCGACGTGGCCGTCGCGCAGGACAAGCAAGTCGTCCTCGACATCCTCGACCAGCGCACGATCGAGCCGAAGTTCCTCGGACCTGACGGCAACGGCTCGCCGCTGGAAGAAGTCGCGAGCTTCCTCCAGACCGTCACGGGCGTGAACTTCTTGATCAGCCCGAAGGTCAAGGAAGAGCTCGACGAGGAGCAGCGCACGATCAAGCTCGACCTGAACACGCGCAGCGTGCTGAAGGTCCTCGACCTGATCGCCGACGTCAGCGAGAGCCTGCGCTGGAAGATCGAGAACGGCGTCGTGATGTTCGTCACGAAGGACGAACTCAAGGGCGGCCAGATCCTGCGCACCTACGGCGTCCAGGACCTCACCCGTCCGATCCCCGATTTCCCCGGCCGCGAGATGAACGTGTCGCCGACTGGCGGCACGCAGCTCCCCGAAGAGGAAAAGGTCGAGCGCGTCGCCAACGTCATCGAGGGTGACGCCCTCGACACGCTGATCCGGAACAACGTCGCGCCGGGTTCCTGGGAGGCCGACCCGCAGAACTCGCTGCGCATCAGCAACGGCACGATGGTCGTCCACCAGACGCCCGAAGTGCACATCCAGATCGAGAAGCTCCTGCGCGACCTGCGCGAGGCGACCGGACTCCTGGTCGACATCCAAGCGCGCTTCCTGACGGTCGAGGACAACTTCCTCGAGGACATCGGCGTCGACTTCCGCGGCCTGGGTCAGCCCGGCCTCGGCTCGAACGACTTCTTCAACGACTTCGGCAATGCCTCGACCCAGCAGGACCTCGGCCAGGAAATCGGCCAGGGGACGGACTCGGGCGCGTTCTACGACGGCTCCGCGAACCAGCAAATGCGTGCTCGCGTCGAGGAGCTCTACGACACCGGCCTCAACGACGGCAACATCGGCGGCGTCGGGGACGAGGAAGCCACCGGACTCGGGGACCGCGACGTCCTGACCGGTTCGGGCGGCCTGTCGTTCCAGTGGACGTACCTGAACGACATCCAGCTCGAGATGATCCTGCGCGCCGTCAGCAAGTCGGAGCGCGTCGAGCTCGTGACGAGCCCGCGGATCAGCCTCCACAACACGGCGCGCGGAAACTTGGCGGTCGTCAACCACGTCGCGTACGTGCAGGACTTCAACGTCGAGATCGCGCAAGCCGCCTCGATCGGTGACCCGATCGTCGGCATCGTCCAGGACGGCGTCGTCCTCGACGTGCGCCCCGTCATCTCGGCCGACCGCCGGTTTATCAGGCTCGAGCTGCGACCGACGGTCGCCGAACTCAAGCGCCCGATCCGCGAGGTCGTGACGACCCTCGGCTCCCAGAACTCGGTGACGATCCAGTTGCCCGAGGTCGAGTACCAACGCGTCCGCACCTCGATCCCGATGCCGGACGGCGGCACGGTGCTCCTGGGCGGACTGAAGATCTCGGACAAGCAGGAGAAGGCGTCCGGCGTCCCCTTCCTGAACAAGATTCCCCTGGTGAGCTTCTTCTTCAATCGCCAGGGCAAGTACGTCTCGAACCGCAAGATTCTGATCCTGCTCAAGGCGAACATCGTCATCCCGCAGGAGTCCGAACCCACACCGGTGCAAATCGTGCCCCCGACGGCGGGTCAGTGAAGCCCAACTGAGCCCCAACGGAACCGAATCCAACGCCCCCCCTGACGAGCACGAAACGATGACGACGCACACGAACGTTTGGACGCTGGGTCTCCTTCTCGCGGTCACGGCCTGCCGGAGCTCCGGCCCGGTCGAGACTGCGACCGACCCGGCTCGGGGTCCGACCCCCGATGCGACAGTCGAGCCGCTGGCGCAAGACGGCGCGGTGCCGCTGGCGCAAGACGGCGCAGTGCCGCTGGCGCAAGACGGCGCAGTGCCGATGGCGCAAGACGGCGCAGTGCCGCTGGCGCAAGACGGCGCAGTGCCGCAGGAACGAGACGGCTCCGCGCCGCAGGGGCAAGTCGGCTCCACGGCCCAGCTCGCGCAGGACGCGCGCGCCCTCGAGCTGGCGAAGCAACGCAATGCGTTCTTGCTGGAGGTCCACCTGACCAACGGCGAACGCTTCCTCCAGGAGCTGCGTCTCGACGACGCGATCCGTGAGGCGAATGCCGCGCTCGCGGTCGATCCGGAAAGCCCGAAGGCCCGCGACCTGCGCTCGCGCGTTCTGTCGTTGCAAGGCAATGTCGTCGCCTCGAACCAGACGACCGGCCAAGACATGACGGCCGAGTACGCGCTGCGCGTGCAACAGCTCCAGGCCGAGGTCCAAGACGCACTCGCCACGGCGCGCATGAACGTCGCGCGCGGCGACTACCAGGGCGCGATCGCCGAACTCGAAGTGGCCAACAACGCGGTCCGCTTCGCCCCCTACTCGATCGACTGGAAGGGTCTCGACGTCGAGGCCAAGGCGATGCTGGATCAGGTTCGAGCGCAGCGGCTGGAGGCCGAGAAGGCCACGGTGGACGCGGCGCGCCAACGCGCGACCGAGGAACTGCGCACCCGCGAGGCGGCGCAGGTCGGCCAGCGCTCCCAGATCGTCGACGCCGTCCTCGAGCAGTCGATCGACGCCTTCGAGCGCGGTGACTACGAAGAGGCCGAGCGCCTGGCCGGCGAGGCCCTCCGACTGGACGCGCGCAGCGAGCGCGCGCGGGAGCTCAAGGACGCGGCCTTCCGTGCGGGTCGCACACAAGTGCGAGCCGACTACCTCGAGCGCAAGTCGGAGCAGTTCCGACGCTGGCGCGAGTCGATGAAGGAACTCCAGGTCCCGTACACGGACGTCATCACTCTGCCCGACTCCGATCGCTGGAACGCGATGACGGCCCTGCGTGCGCGTCGACCCGGACTCGACTTGGCCGCGAAGCTCGACCCGGGCGAGGCCAAGCTGCGCGAGTCCCTGCGCGAGACGACCCTCTCGATCACCGGCATCAAGGACCTCGAGAGCCTCTCCGCGGTGATCGATGTCGTCCGTGTCCAAACCGGCGCGCCGCTCGTCGTCGATCCCGCCGCCGAGGCCGCGGCCAGCGAGGCCAGCACCGTGTTCACGTTCTCGTTCGAGAACAAGATCACGCTCGAGCAGGCGCTGAACCTGATCACGAAGATGGCGGGTGAAACGGTCACGTGGACCGTGCGCCACGAAGCCGTGATCATCACGACCAAGGAGAAGGCCCGCAGCCGTCCGATCGTCGTGAACCACGATGTCCAGGACCTCGTGATGTCGCTGACGGACTTCATCGGGCCGCGCATCAATCGGATCCGCCTGCTCGACGAGCTCGCGGACGACGACGGCGGTGGTCCGTTCGGTGGCATCGGTGAGAAGCCGAGGATCCTCGAGCCGGCCGACCTGGCGGTCCTCATCACCGAGAACGTCGCCGTCGGCACGTGGCAGGACGAGGGCATCACGAGCGACGTCGGCGACGGCTTCATCGTGATCAACCACACGCCGGAGGTTCAGGAACAGATCCGCTTGTTCCTCGAGGACCTGCGCCGCTTCAGCTCGTCGCTCGTGACGATCGAATCGAAGTTCTTGATGGTCGCGCAGAACTGGATCCAGGAGATCGGCGTCGACTTCCGCGGTCTCGACAGCGTCACCGTGACGGACGTCACGAACGGCCTCGAAGACCAGGCCAGCCGCGGTCTCGACAACGGCGGCACGGGCACGGAAGGCACGAACGCCGCCGGCGCTCCCTCCGCGGGCGCGTTCTACGACGACGGTCAAGACGGTGATTTCCGCTCGACGACGCAAAACTTCTTCGGGTCCGCTCTGGGTGACCAACTCGCGACCGTGGGCGGGCTCACGTACCAGCTCACGTTCCTCGAGGACCTGCAGCTGTCCACCATCCTGCGCGCGGTCGAGAAGAGCTCGGACATCCAGCTCGTGAACGACCAAGTGCTCTCGGTTCACAACACGCAACGTGCTTACGTCGCGGTCGTCAACCAGCGCGCCTACATCCAGGACTTCGACGTCGAGGTGGCGCAGTTCCAGGCGGTCGCCGATCCGCAGATCAACATCCTGCAGGAGGGCATCGTCCTCGACGTCCGCCCGACGATCCACCACGACCGCAAGTACCTGACCCTCGAGGTCCAGCCGACCGTCGCCAAGGTCGTCGCGCTGCGCAACTTCAGCTCGACCCTCGGCGGCAACACGTCGCCGATCACGTTCCAGCTCCCCGAGCTGGAAGTGCAGAGCGTGTTCACGACCGCGACGATCCCGGACGGCGGCTCGCTCATGTTGGGCGGCCTCTCGCGCGTCCGCAGCATCGAACGCCGCGCGGAAGTGCCTTGGATCGCGAAGATTCCGATCATCGGGTTCTTCTTCAAGTCCGAAGGCTACAGCGACGAGAACAACTCGCTCGTGATCCTGATTCGCGCGCGCATCACGGACGTGCGCGACGAGCTGCGACGCATCGAGACGCGCTGAGCCGGAGAGTCGAGCGCCCCCGAGGAGCATCTCGAATCCGCTCGATCGAGCACGGCTCGCCAGCTTTCCGAAGCTGGCGAGCCGGCTTCACTTCCGCGGACAGGGGCCGCCCTGGTGCCCACAGATCTCGGTCCGTGCCGTTGGATTCCTGGGCGCACAGCTCGCGATTCCTGAGCCGCGCGAGACCGCATCGGGGATGCGCGTTCGAGAAGGCGCGGCGACGGACCACGGGGCAGGTCCCTGTGACTTCGGGTCGAGGCCGACACTTGACCGGGCTCGCACCATGGGCGGGCACAGTCGCGACGCAGTCCCCGCTGGACAGGCACCCGCGCGACGCTAGAGTCTTCGATGTTCGAGAGCCTCGCTCGCAACGCTGGCATTCCGAATCGCGCTACCGATCCCCATCCCGAATCTCGGTCCTGGTCCTTCCCCATGCCCCACGACGACCGCGCCTTCGTTTCAACACGCTGGAGCTTGGTCGCGCTCGCGGCCTCTGAAGATCCGAGAGAAGCGCGAGAGGCCCTCGAGAAACTTTGTCGCGACTATTGGTGGCCGCTCTATGCCTACCTGCGTCGACGCGGCCTGACGTGCGAAGACTCGGCGGACACGGTCCAAGGTCTCTTCGCCGAGATCATCGCCAAGGGTCGGCTGGCCCAAGCGGATCCGAACCGGGGCCGGTTCCGGTCCTGGCTCCTCTCCGCGCTGAAGTTCCACCTCTCCCACGAACGCGACCGGAACGCCGCGCAGAAGCGCGGAGGCGGGCGCGAGATGGTGCGGATCGACGAGGTCGATGCCGAACGACGTTGGGCCCTTCTCGATCATCGGGAGCAATCGCCCGAACGACTCTTCGAGCGGGCTTGGGCGATCGCTGTTCTGGAGCGCGCGCTGCGTTCGCTCGACACCACCTATGCCGAGGAAGGTCAGTCTGAGTTGCTCGCGGCACTCAAGCCGAGCCTCCTCTTCGCACCCGGACCCGACGACTTGCGCACGATCGCCGTTCGACTCGGCATGACCGTCTCCGCCGTGAAATCAGCGGCATTTCGGCTCCGCAAGGCGCTCCGAGACGCCATCCGCTCCGAGATCTCGTCGTTGCTGGCCACCGACGGCAAGTCGACTCTCGACGAAGAGGTCCGTGCGATGCTCGCAGCCTTGTCCAAGAACTGACGCCGGATTTCGCGCAACCCGATCTAGCCATTCCGTGATCTTCCAACGGAGAACCCACTATGAAGCCTGCTCACTGCCCCCGCTGTGATGATCCCCTTCCCACGGACGCTCCTCAGGGCAACTGCCCGCGATGCCTCCTCGAGCTCACGATGAGCACGCCCGAAATCGTTTTCACCGGAGTGAGCGAACCGCACCCTCCGCCGCCGACTCCGGCCGAAATCCAACCGCTGTTCCCGCAGTTGGAGATCGTGCGTCTGATCGGTCGTGGCGGGATGGGCGCTGTCTACGAGGCCAAGCAGCGCGGACTTCAGCGCACCGTGGCGCTGAAACTCCTGTGGGCCCCGCAGATTCCCGAGGCCGGCTTCGAAGAGCGCTTCCTGCGCGAGGGACGCGCGCTGGCGCATCTCTCCCACGACAACGTCGTGGGGATCCACGACGCGGGCAAGGCGGGCAACTACTACTGGCTCCTGATGGAGTACGTCGACGGCCAGAACCTCCGTGAGTTGCTGCAAGCCGGCGTCGTCGACCCCATGCACGCGCTCACGATCGTGAAGCAGATGTGCGCCGCGCTCGAATACGCGCACAAAGCGGGAGTCGTGCACCGCGACATCAAGCCCGAGAACGTGCTCATCTCGAAGAACGGTCGCGTGAAGATCGCGGACTTCGGACTGGCAAAGGTGATGTCGCGCAGCCGGGGAAACTTCGCCCTCACGGGGAGTTACCAGGCGATGGGAACGCCCCACTACATGGCGCCCGAGCAGATCGAGCATCCGAAGGACGTCGATCACCGCGCCGACATCTATTCGCTCGGTGTCGTCTTCTACGAGATCCTCACGGGTGAGCTTCCGCTCGGTCGGTTCGCGATGCCGTCGCGCACAGCCAGGATGGATGCGCGCTTGGACGATATCGTCGCGAAGGCGTTGCAGAAGGAGCCGGGGCGGCGCTATCAGGCCGCGTCGGAGATCGGCTCGGCGATCGAGCTCATCACGACTCCGCGGCCGCGGAGCACCCGGACCTCCGCAGTCCGCACGCATCGGTCCAAGTCCGGATCCTGGCTCGTGGTGGCGGCTGGCTTCGCCGTGATGCTCCTCGCGGGCTTCGGTGCACACAGGTTGGGCCTGCTCCAAGACCTGGGTGCCCCGAGCGAGCCGACGACGCAGCAGCTTTTCGTCGACTCGAAGGCCCTGTTGGCGAATCCGGACACCTTCTTGGCTGGAATCGCTGGCCTCGAACAGGTCGAAGCGCTTGAGCCTGAAACGGAGGGACTGCGCGCCGAACTCGCCCGGGTAAGACCGCAAGGAGTCGAGAAGTTGCAGCGCTTGGGTCGCGCCGGCGAGGCCTACGCGATGGCGCGGCGCGCCCAACTCGCGGAACCGGGTCCCGCGAACAACGCTCTCGTGGAGGAAGCGGAGAAGCAGGCCTGCAAGGAGTTCGAGAAGTACGTGCAGATCGAGATGCCGACCGCGGAGAAGCCCGTGCATACGCGCCGGGTGCCCGTATCGGTCACGGTTCTCCCGGAGCGAAACGTCCTCACGCTCAAGATCGGAGACGAGACCGTGACGCGACGGAACGGGAAGTACGACCATGTGCTCGAGTTCACCGAGGACGGCGCGAAGGTCGTCCCGATCGAGGTGACGGAGGCCCATGGGTTCCCGCTGACGCTGAAGCGCAGCATCCTCGTCGATACGCAGCCTCCCGTGCTCACGGTGAGCGAGCCCAAGAATGGCGACTATGTGCAAGGGACGTTCAAGGTCGCAGGTACTTGCAAGGATGTGAGCCACCGCTGGATCGAATGGGACGGTCGAAAGATCGACGTGGACCAGAACGATCGGTGGGAGTTCGAGGCGGAACTCGGGGAAGGTCAGCGCACCCTCGAGATCGTCGCGCGGGACGCTGCGGACAAGACCGACACGAGCTCGGTCAAGGTGATCGTGGACACGACGCCGCCGGTGCTGGATCTACTCGGGAAAGGCCCTGACTTCTACGCGTCGACTCCGACGAAGAACATCGAAGTGAAAGTGACGGACGATCACAAAGTGAAGCACGTTCTGCTGAACGGGGCGCCCCTCCCGAACAGTGCGGGCGAGAGCGTCCCGATCCCGCTCACGTTCGAGAAGGCCAGCTCGAAGCCGCGGACTTACGAGCTTCAAGCCGTCGACATGGCCGGGAATCCCTCGGAGCGGATCACGGTCACGACGTGGTTCGACGAAACTCCGCCGCAGATCATCGCGTACGAGGAAAAAGGTCGGGCGATTTCCGGGCGGTCCCACAAGCTCGAAGTGACCTACAAGGATCGCTGCCCGACCATTCTCGTCTACAAAGGTAAATCGTACGCGTCCACAGACGGCGAGAAGTTCGAGGTTTCCATCGAAGTGCCGGCCGATCGGGGGGCCGGGCAGACTTTCGAGCACACGTTCTTGCTGCGGGACGCCGCGGAGAACGAGACCACAGTCTGCCAACTTGTTCTCACGATCGCGGACGCATGCCTGACCTGCAAAGGCGATAAGAACTGCACCGTTTGCAACGGCGGCAACGAAGGCGAGTGCGGGAGGTCCGGTTGCGAACGGGGTCTTCGAAAGATCAAGTGTGATAAATGTAGTGGCTCAGGCCTGAGCGACTGCACAACATGTGAAGGGAAGGGCAAGCTGTCGAAGCCCTGCGGCTGTGACAAGGGTCGGATTCCATGCCGGAAGTGCGATGCAAACCAACTATCAAAAGCACCGTGCAGACCCTGCAGTGGGACAGGAAAGGTGACATATGCTAGCGGAGTGGACAAGTGCATCTCGTGCAACGGCAAGAAGCATGCTTACTGTCCCGACAAGTTCCAGAAATGCGAGGCTGGCTGCAAGAATGGCCAGATCACGGAGCCATGCCCGATGACGTGCACGGATGGCAAGAGCGGCAAGATGTGTCTGCCCTGCAGTCAAACGGGGAAGGAGGAAGTGGAGTGCGAGCGCTGCGATGGTGGAAGAAGAAAGCAGCCCTGCAAAGCAATCTCGTGCGACGGAGGTCGCTGCAAGCCCTGCTCCGGTTCAGGCTTCGCCGACGGTCCCCTCAAAACGTTGACGAAATGAATGGCTGATGCGGACTGGGGCCGGCCACGTGTCTTGGAAACGTGACCGGCGTTCCCGTTCTCCGCCGAGTGGGATGTTGCGTGCCACCGCACCTCCGCCGACCCACATCCGCGCAGCAGCGTGGGGAGGCTTGCTGCTTCGACCCATCGGTCGTGTTCAAATAGCGGTTCGCCAGGCCGCCGCTTGTGCCCTGAGAAGTTGTTTCCAAGCCTCCAACCGTGGCGCGACCTCCATGCCCCAGCCCTGCAAGTCCGAATGCAATTTCCAAGGAATCCCGCTCCGGCTAAGGAACCGACCCCCCCTCTCCCGATCCGGTCTCCAACCCCGGGTGGCAGCCCGGACCCACAACGAGAGGCAGAGGGCAGATGTTCCGGATCCAGCAGAAGCGGTATTGGGCGATCCTTGCGGTCGCCGCACTCGGCAGCGTGAGCGAGGCGCAAGGGCGCTTCGCTACGGCGAGCACACTCCAGACCGGCCCCACGGGCTCGGTGACGACGACGACGACAGGCAACACCGACGCCCCCGGCGGTACGGAGAACCTGATCGTGGGTGGAGCGCTGTGGACGCGCTCGAACCCGGATTGGACTCCCAAGGTGGTCTCGATCGGCGCGCAAGGCACGCAGGTCTTCAGCCAGGTCGAGTACGGCCAGGATCACGTCGAGTTGCTCTCGAGCTTCTCGCCGAACCCGGCGACGCCCGCGTGGACATCGAACGTCCCGATCGACGGCACGAACGCGTTCTGCGAGTCGGCCGAGACGACCGACGCGCACGTGACGATCCACCAGATCGTCCAGAACAACGTGAACAGCAATCGGATCGCGGTGGTCAGCCGCTGGCGATCCGGCTCGACGACGCCGGAATGGAACTGGTCCTTCCCCACGATCACGAGCGGGCTATCGCGCGTCGGGATCTCGGCCGACGGCACGCGCATCGTCGCGGCCACCGTGTATCCGATGGAGCAGAAGCTGCGTCTCGCGATCTTCCAGGGATCGAGCGGGACGCCGGTCTACACGGGCGAGATCCCGATCTTCGGCATCCATCTGAAGGGTTTCGAGCTGTCCGCGGACGGCAGCACGCTCTACCTGACGTCGAACGCGTCGGTCTACCTGTGGAACGTGAACACGCGCACACTGGTCGCGCAGTACTCGTTGCCGGGCATGTACGACGGTCATGCGCTCTCGGGCGACGGTCGCGTGTTCGCCTGGGGCGAGTTCAACAAGGTCCACCTGTACGAACGCGGGTCGAACGGCCAGTACACGCAGACCCACGTGCGCGAGCTGCCGGGTTCGATCGTCTGCGACCGGCTCGGGCTCTCGGCGAACGGGCAGACGCTCGTGATCGGCTGGCACTACTACGATCAGAACTTGCGCGTGCGCATCGAGGCGCTCGACGTGGCCACGAAGACGATCACGATGAGCGAGGAAGCGACGGGCACGGGGACGTACCAGAACGTCGTGTGCGCGGTGTCCGCGAGCGATGACGGACAGCGCTTCGCCGTGGGCCTGTGGGGCGACCAGGGCAACCTCGTTCCCGAAGTGCGCTTGTACCGCAAGAATCAGAACGCGCCGGTCGCGCTGCACAACCTCGCCGGTTCCGTCTACGACCTCGAGATGTCGGGCGATGGCGAGCGCGTCGCGGTCGCTTGGAAGCCGGTCCACGCGAACACGTTCGCGGGCGGCGGCGGCTACTCGCTCTACTCGTTCGAGTCGATGGACTTCGCGGTCACGGGCGTGCCCGGACTCGGCGACACGATCGGACTCGAGATGTCCGGCCCGGCGAACTCTCCCGCGCGCTTGCTCTGGTCGCGGGCCGCGGCGAGCGTTCCGCAACCGTTCGTCGGGGTCGGCACGTTGCAACTGCGCCGCTACGACATGGTCAGCGTGCCGATCGGCAACGCGGACGGGAGCGGGATGGCAGTCACGACGTTCGCGCTGCCGACGGCGGCGAACCAGATCGGGCAGTCGCTCTACTTCCAGGGCTACTTCACCGCGCCGCGCCGTCTCACGACGGACTGGACGCGCGTGACGATCCTGCCCTGAACGAAGAATCCGACGGACTAGGGACCCGCGTCCAGCCTCGAGCTGGACGCGGGTCCCGTCGTTTCCGAGGATCGATCCGTGCACAGACTCAAGGCGATCCTCTTCGACATCGACGACACGCTGTTCTCCACGACGGAGTTCGCGCGCAAGGCGCGGCGCAACGCGGTGCGAGCCATGATCCAGGCCGGTCTCGACGTGCCCGAGGAGGTCGTCCTCAAAGAGCTCGACGAGGTGCTGGCCGAGTTCAGCTCCAACTACGAGCACCACTTCGACAAGCTGCTCCAACGCCTGCGCCCGGCGTGCTTGCAGGCCACGAACGCAGCGCTCATCGTCGCGGCCGGCGTGGCCGCTTACCACGACACGAAGTTCCGCGAGTTGGCGCCGTTCGACGACGTTTTTCCGCTCTTCGCGGACCTGAAGCGCTCAGGGATGCGCCTCGGGATCGTGACGCACGGATGGACGGTGAAACAGGCCGAGAAGCTCGTGCGTCTCGGCCTCGTCCCCTACCTCGATCCGCGCGCGGTGTTCATCTCGGACCAGATCGGGATCAGCAAGCCGAATCCGAAGCTCTACGCGCTGGCGCTGCGCGACCTGGGTCTCTTGGCCGAGGAAGTCATGTACGTCGGCGACAGCCCGCTCCACGACATCGCGCCGCCGAAGTCGCTCGGGATGATCACGGTGTGGGCGCGACGCGCGGCTCGACACGGGCTCGAAGGCACCGGAGTCGTGCCGGATCATGTCGTGGAGGACTTCGAAGAGCTGCGCGGGATCCTGGCGCGTGAGTACGGCATCCCGATGAGCTGAGTCGTCCGCTCGCGCGTCGCCACGCGAGGCAGTCGTGGATCGCCTCACACAGAGGATCTACCGCCCCGGCTGTCGTCGATCCGCTCCCGAAACTCGACCCGCGTCCAGGACGATCACGCGATCGGCGATCCACTCGACGAGCTGCATGTCGTGCGCGACGAGCAAGTACGCGAGTCCGCGCTCGCGTCGCAGCTCCGCGAAGAGGTCGAGCACTTGCGCTTGTACGGAGGCGTCGAGCGCGGCGACCGGCTCGTCGAGCACGAGCGCCTCGGGTGAAGTCGACAACGCGCGCGCGATGCACAAGCGCTGCGCTTCTCCGCCCGACAGTTCGTGCGGCAAGCGATCGAGGTGGGCAGCTTCGAGCCCGACACGCTCGAGAAGGACGCACGATTCGCGCTCGACGTCGCCTTTGTCCGTCCCACCGATCAGCAGCGCCTCTTCGAGCGTGGCGCGAGAAGTCCAGCGCGGGTCGAGACTCGACTTCGGATCTTGGAACACCGGTTGGAACCTGCGCCGTGCGGCGCGGAGCGTGCGTGGGTGAATCGTGCGCAGATCCACGGGCGAAGTGCCGCGCGCGACGCTCCACGCGACGCAGCCCGACACGAGTCGCTCGAGGCCCAGCACAGCCCGCGCGAGCGTCGATTTGCCCGCGCCGGATGTGCCGACGACGGCGACGACTTCGCCGCGGGCCAGCGTGAGCGACACTCCGTCCAGCGCGCGCACGAGCATCGCGCTGCGACCGAAGAACGCCTCGCGACGGTGCTCGACGACGACGTCGCGCAGTTCGATCAGGACTTCGCTCACGGTGCGGGGACCTCGGCGCTCGCGAAACAGGCCGCGTGTCGATTCGGAGCTACTGCATCGAGAGTCGGGATCGATTCGGCACAGATGGCGCGCGCCAGCGGACAGCGTGTACGGAACGCGCATCCGGACGGCCGCGCGGCGATCGGCGGTGGCGCGCCGGAGATCGCCGCGAGCTTCTGTCCGCGGCGTGCGCGCGTCGGCAAGGAGCGCAGGAGCCCGAGCGTGTAGGGGTGCGCGGGACGTGCGAGCACGTCCCGCGCCGGACCCGACTCGACCACGCGGCCGGCGTACATCACGAGGAGGCGATCGACTCGGGGTCCGACGGCCGCAAGGTCGTGCGTGACGACGAGGACGGCGAGCCCGCGTCGCGCGCGTTCGCGCTCGACGTGCGCGAGGACGACGGAGGTGCTCGCGGGATCGAGTGCGCTCGTCGGCTCGTCGAGCACGAGCAGGTCGGGATCGGCGGACAGCGCCAGAGCGAGCGCTGCGCGCTGCCTCATTCCTCCCGACAATTCGTGCGGAAACGCCGCTGCCGCCCGATCGGGATCCGGGACGACGAGGGTCGCGAGCAGATCGCGTGCTCGTGCGGACGCGGCACGCAGATCGAGCGCAAGGTGGCGACGCGCGGGCGCGGCGATCTGTTCTCCGACGCGAATCCTCGGATCCAGGGCGCCCGCAGTTTCTTGGAACAGGAATCCGATCCGTCGTCCGCGCACGACGTCGAGCTCCTCGCGTCGAGCCGTCGAGATCTCGAGACCATCGAAACGAACGGAGCCCGTGTAGTGCACGCCCGAACTCGCGAGGCCCGCGACGGCCAGGGCCGTGAGCGTCTTGCCCGAACCGGATTCGCCGACGATTCCGAGCGATCCGCCGACTTCGAGGTCGAGTTCGACGCCATCGACCGCGCGTGCCGTGCCCGTCGACGTGCGCACGGTTGCGACCAGTCCGCGGATCGCGAGCAAGGGCTTGCTCACGGTGCGCTCCTGATCGCGCGCCTTGGTTCGAGTGCTGCGCGTGCAGCCTCGGCGACGAGCACCCATGCGAGCACGGCCAGGAACACGGCGATCCCCGGCGCGATCCAAGCCCAGGATCGATCCGCGCCTCGCGCTGAACCGACGAGCCCGCCCCATGACGGGAACGCGACGTCGACTCCTAGACCGAGGAACGCCAGCGACGACTCGACGCCGATCGCCCCACCGGCCGCGAAGCCGAACGCGACGATCGCCGGGCCGACCGCGTTGGGCAGGACGTGTCGGAAGAGGATCTCGACGCGCGCAACTCCCAGAGCCCGCGCGGCCAGCACGTGTCCCGATGCAGCGACGCGCAACGCTTCGGCGCGCACGAGTCGCGCCGTCGTCGTCCAACCGACCGCCGCGATGACGAGGACGACAGCGAGCGACATCGGCACGACGTCCGGATCCGTCCACGCTACCGCGACGAGGACGAGGAAGAACGCCGGGAAACACAGCACGACCTCGATCGTTCGCGAAACGACGACATCGACGAATCCGCCGAGGAAGCCGGCCGCGACTCCGAGCACCGAACCGATCGCGAAGAGGAGCACGGCTGCAGCCGCTCCGATCGCGAGACTCCTGCGTCCCCCCCACAAGACGCGAGCTGCGATGTCGCGTCCGAGCGCGTCCGTCCCGAGGACATGTCGATGCAGGGCGTCGATCGCGGGCTCGAAAGGGTTCGCTTCGATGCGGCCCGCGGACGGCACGTAGGCGCGCGACGCGCTCGTCGAGCGACCGTCGACGTCGACGCGTGCAGAAGAGAGCCAAGTCGGCGGACGCCACGATTCCGACAGGTTCGTCTCGGCGAACCCGAACGGAATCGGCGCGAAGACCGCGCTCTCGACCTCGACATCGACCCGCGCGATCGCGCGTTTCAACGAGCCTTGAGCGGACAAGCGGGGTTCGACGTGCAGCACACCGACTACCGCACTCACCGCCAGTATCGGCGCGAATGCGAACACGACGGCACGGGTCGTACGCAACTTGCGACGCAGGCGGAGCGCGAGCGCGACGCCGATCGGGGCCAGCGCGACGAGGACGTCGAAGCCGTCCAGCCTCGTGAGGAGGGGGAACGTTCGCTCGCGCGGCGCCACGAGTCGTCCGGGCCCGAGCGCATCGCGGGTGAGCCGTGCCGCAGCGACGAGCTCGGCCGCGACCGCGACCCGATCGACGTTCGACTCCCGCGTCTTCGCCAACGCGGCGCGCAACGCAGTGAAGTCTCTGGCCGATGCCGCGGGCGCGAGGCGGTCGATCCGCGACTCGAGAGCCGCGACGTCGGCGAAGAGTCTCGAAACGGCCTGGTCTTCGCGCGCGGCGCGCTCGTACGACTCCGCGAGCGGCACGAGCTCGCTGCGTGCGCGCTCGAGCGTGCCGAGATCCCGTGCGACGAGGACGAACGGGACATCGCTCGCCAGGAAGGGAGCCCATGCCGCGAGCAGGCCGAGGATCGCCAGGATCGCGAGTCCGACGCGTGCTCCGCGCGACGCAGAGAAGCGTTGTTCGACTGCGCTACGCACTCACGCCTCCCACGCGGATCCGCGGATCGACCAGCGCGTACGCGACGTCGGACAGGAGCATTCCGACGAGCGTCAACACGGCTGACAGCGTCGTGGTCGCCAGGATGACGTTCAGATCGCGGCGCAAAAGCCCCTCGTACGCGTACGCGCCGAGTCCCTCGATCCCGAACACGCTCTCGACGACGACGGAACCACCGACCAGCGCCGGCAACGCGCCGCCGAGTAGAGTGAGAACCGGCAGTAGGGCATTGGGCAACGCGTGACGTCGAACGACTTCACGCTCGCCGAGCCCCGTCGCGCGCGCGGTGCGTACGTAGTCCGCGTCGAGTTCCTGCAGCACGCTGCCGCGTACGTGTCGCGCGAGCCACGCCAAGCTGCCGGCCGCGAGCACGAAAATGGGCAAGATCGAGTGGAGCACGACGTCGTACGCCCGCTCGGCGAGACTCGCGTTCGCGCTCGCACTCGACGCGAGTCCGAAGACCGGCAGCAGATCGAGCCCGGTCGGCCCGAGCAAGAGGATCAGGAGTAACGCCAGCCAGAACGCGGGCATCGCGTGCAAGAGAACGAGTAGCGCGGCGATTGCGCTCGAGCGCTTCGTCCCGTCGCGCAATGCCGACCACGCGCCCAGCGGAATCGCGACGATGTACGCGAAGAACAGTGCCGCCGCCGTGAGCGGAACGGTGACGCGCAGTCGCCGCGCGATCTCGCGCGCAACGGGTACTCCGGGACGCCCCCACTCGTCGCCGAAATCGAATGCCAAGAGGCCGTGCCAAGCGCGTCGGCCCGATCCGCCGAACCACGCGTGTCCGTCGGGCGACAGGTCGAACGGCCCCAAGAAATGCAGGTATTGCCGCGCGAGTGAGGCATCGAGCAAGTGTTCCGCGCGGAAGCGCGCACCGCGCGCCGCGAGGTCGACGTCGGACGACATGCCGGACAGCGCGTCTTCCAGGACGGCTGCCGGATCCCCCGGCGCCGCGTGCACGGCGAGGAAGACGACGATGGTGATCCCGAGGAACGTCGGGATCATCCACGCGATCCGACCGAGCAGCCAGCGCTTCACGCTGCGTCCCCGGTCGCTCGCGACCCCGCCTGCTTCGTGCCTCGCTGCACTCGGCACGACATCAGCGCAGCCGGTCGCGCGTTCCCGGAGTTCCCGGCGCGAAGTACAGCGCGCGCAAGTCCCAGTTCGGATCCACAGCCGTCTCCTGGAATCCGCGGATCGTGCGCAACATCGCGAACTTACGCGACGGCGCGTAACAGAAGAGGTACGGCTGGAGCTCCATGATGCGCGCTTGCAGTTGGTGCCAGATGCGTTGACGCGCGTCGAAGTCGAGCTCCGCTTGACCCTTGGCGATCAGCGCATCGACAGCGGGATCCGCGAGCCCCACGAAGTTCCCGCCCTGCTTGTCCGACGGCGCCCAACGTGAATGCCACGTCTGTTCGGGGTCGGCCTCGGGCGCCATGGCCCAACCGAGTTGAACGGCTTCGAAGTTGCGCTCCGTCTTGCGTTGATCGAGCGCGCTGAAGTCGAGGCTCGTGACCTTCAATCGCACGCCGCCGCGCGCGAGGTCTTCCCTGAACTTCGCGGCGAAGGTCTGGGTCGCCGAATTCTTGGCCTCGACGAGGACTTCGATCTCGAGCGGCACGCCGCCCTGATCGCGGATCCCGTCGCCGTCGCGATCGATCCAACCGGCTTCGGAGAGCAGCGATTCGGCGAGTCCGGCGTCGTGAGCCAACGGCTGGATCGATGGATCGCACGCCGGCGACGTCGGCAGGAACGGCCCGGTCATCGTGCGCGCCAACCCACGGTAGTAGCTCGTGAGGTAACCCTCGAGGTCCGTGAGGTGTGCGAACGCGCGCCGCACCCGCGGATCGGCGAGCTTCGGTGAACGCGTGTTCCAGCCCACGTACCAGTAGGACTGCGAACGGTGAGTGCCCGTGTAGTACTTCGCACGGAAGTCGTCCGAGCTCGCGATCGAACCGAAGTAGTCGTCCGTCGTCACGGCGTCGAGCAGGTCGACTTCACCGGCGATCAGCGCGCGGAACGCCGCACCGTAGTCCGCGATACGCCGCCAACGTATGCGGTCGACGTGACCGGCTCGCGCGTCGTCCTTCCAGGTGGGCGCTCGCTCGACCTCGAGGACTTCGTCGGTCCACGAGGCGATTTTGTAAGGCCCGAGCCCGACGAACTCGCGATTGTGAACGTTGTCGTTGACGCAGTCGGCGATGTCCTTGGGCCCCGGCTTCCAATTCTTGTCCTGCGCGCGCCGCGACGCGTGGAAAGCCGGATCCGCCTTCTCGTGATCCGGATCCGTCGGATCGTAGAGGTGTCGCGGCAGGAGGAAGAGATCCCCCACCGTGATGGCTGCGTGGAAGTACTGCTCGGAATAGACGAAGCGCACGGTGCGCGCGTCGAGGACCTCGCACGAGCGGATCTTCTGGTGCTGCCAGCGGCGATCGTCGCAGCGCACGGCGGGATTCCCGTAGATGCTCCACGAGAAGCGCACGTCCTCCGCATCGAACGGATGACCGTCGTGCCAGCGGAGCCCCTCGCGCAGGAGGAACGTGAAGACGACACCTTTCGACACGATGACGTCCTCGGACTTCCGCACGCGCACGGGTCCGCTGGGCGTCAAGAGTTCCCACTCGTTCACGAGATCCTGGACGACTCCGTACGCTTCGCGCGGCTCACCCGTCTTCTGGGTGATGAGGTCCAGGACGCCGACGGCCTGCGCGAGTTGCGGCTCGAACTCGAGCGTCATCGGGTCGTACAGCGCGAGCCATCCGTGGACTTGGCTCGCGACGCGCCGACCGTAGGCCGAACTCGACAACGCGAGGTTCAGGTGTCGCGGCAGATTCTCGGTGTGGACCGTCAGCGTCCCGCCCCAAGTCGGAGCGGGCATGGGCGGCCGTGCGCCGCTCGCATCGGGTTGGCGGTCGGGATGGAACGAGTCCGCCGGCGGTAGTTTCAGATCGCGGCCGGCGAGACCAGCTCCGTCCGACGCCGCGAGCGAAGGAAGGAATGCAACCGCGAGGATCGCGGCGAACCGGAAGGCGGGGGGTGAAGCATCCATCGGATGAGGACGGTACCCGAGCCGACACGCCCGGTGACCATCCTCACGGGACCCTAGCGATCCACGGAACCGGCCGACAAGGCGCGAATCCCCGTGTCCCGTTCCGGGGATCTGGATCCCGTCCGCGTAGCCCCTATCGTGCGTCCATGCGCTCTGCGCGCCTCCTACGACGATTCGGCCTCGTTCTCGTGCCCGCGGTCTTGATCGCGGCCGCGGGAGTTTCTCTGTCCGGCGCGAGCTTCGAGCGCGCCGACGCGGCCTTCTGCAACGGAGCGGAACCGAGCTCCCTCGATCCGCAGCAGGGGACGGGCATGCCGGAGACCCGCCTGGTCCGCGCGCTGTACGAAGGTCTCGTCGTGAGCGACCCGCGGACCGGGATGCCGATCCCAGGGATGGCGGAGTCGTGGAGCACGTCCGCGGATGGGCTCACGTGGACCTTCCGGATCCGCGCGGGTTCGCGTTGGACGGACGGCGCGGAGGTCACGGCGCACGACTTCGCGTTCGCGTGGGAGCGCTTGCTCGATCCGCGAACGGGAGCGCAGTACGCCGACCTCTTGTTCGTGGTGCGCGGCGCCCGTGCGTGGGCGGAGGACGTCGGTGAGGACGGCGCGCCGACGCGGACCTTCGCGTCGAACGTCGCGATCACGGCGCTCGACGCACGCACGTTCGTCGTCGGCCTCGAGCATCCGGTCGATCACTTCCTCGCGCTCGCTGTCGCGGCACCACTCGTCCCCGTTTCGCGGCACGCGCTCGAAGCGGCACGCGCGCGCTGGCCCGATCGCTGGCAGGTCGAGTGGACGAAGCCGGAGCACTCCGTGACGAACGGGCCGTTCCGTCTCGTCGAGCGGCGCATCAACGATCGCATTCGGCTCGCGAAGCACGAAGGTTATTGGGACGCGGACGAGGTTGCGTTCCGGACGCTCGACGTGCTGGCGTCCGAGCATCTCGCGACGAACCTGAACTTCTATCTCACGGGCGAAGTCGCGTACCTCGACGAGGTTCCGGTCAGCGCGATCCCGCGGTTGCGCGGACGCGAGGACTACCGGCCGGCGCCGTACCTCGGCAGTTCCTTCTTCCGCGTGAACGTGGCGAAGCCGCCGCTCGACGACGTGCGCGTGCGGCGGGCACTGGCGTTGGCCATCGACCGCCAGGAGATCGCCGACAAAATCACGAAGGCCGGCGAACTGCCGTCGTTCTCGCTCGTTCCGAAGCTCTTCGCAGGTTGGACGGGTGCGGAGCTTCGACGATCCGGATCTCTGGCGGACGACCTGGACGAGGCACGGCAACTCCTCACGGAAGCTGGATACGGTCCGACGCGCCCGCTGCCGCCGATCGAGTTGCACTTCGCATCGCAGGCCACGAACAAGGACGTGTGCGAAGTCATCGCCGACTTCTGGCGCAAGGAGCTCGGCATCACCGCGCGTTTGCGCAATCAGGAATGGAAGGTCTACCTCGACGCGCAACGACGTCTGGAGTACGACATCTCGCGTTCCTCGTGGATCGCCGACTTCGCCGATCCGGCCACGTTCCTCGAGGTTTTCGCGCCGGGCGCGGACAACTCGCGCACGGGTTGGAGCGACGCGCGTTACGGCGACTTGCTCGAGCGCGCGCGGCGGGCGCGGGAACCGGAGCGGTTCGCGATCCTGGCCGAGGCCGAAGCGCTCTTGCTCACGGAACTCCCGATCCTGCCCGTGTACACGTTCACCGTGACTTCGCTGGTCGATCCGCGGCTCGGCGGATTCCATGCGAACCCGCTCGATGACCACTGCCCGAAGTTCTGGTACTGGAAACCCGACGCCGAGCTCGCGGAGTCTCGCGCAGGCAACGACCCGGCAATCCGCGAGGTCGAGAGTCACGGCCCCCGAGAAGGCCTACTTTCACCGGCCGAACAGCGCCGGCGGGCGTCGCGATGACGCGTTTCCTCCTGCGACGACTCGCGTGGGCCGCGCTGACCGTGCTGGCCGTCGCTTCGATCTCCTTCGTGCTCATGCGCAACGTGCGCGGCGGCCCGTTCGACTCGGAGCGTCGCGCATCCGCGGCGGTCGAGAAGAACCTGCGCGAACGCTACCGGCTCGATTGGCCGACGTGGAAGCAGTTCGCGGCGTACGTGGGCCCGTTCGAGCTGGGTGAGCACGGCCCCGCGTTCCTCGGCGGCGACGGAACCGACACGTTCGGCGGCGTTCTGGCCGGCGATTTCGGCCCATCTCTGCAGTACCGCGACGCGAGTGTGAACGACCTCTTGGCGCAATCTCTGCCGATCTCCGCCGCTCTCGGATTCCTGGCGTTGTCGTGGGCGCTCGCGGTCGGAATCACCGCCGGAATCGTGTCCGCATTGCGTCGAGGAACGACGCTCGACGTCGCCTTGCGAATCACCGCCACCACGGGCATCGCCTTGCCGAACTTCGCGATCGCCGGCGTGCTCGTCCTCTTGTTCGCGTTCGTGTGGCCCATCTTGCCGGTCGCGGGGCACGGATCGTGGCGACATCTCGTTCTGCCTTCGCTCGCACTCGGCGCGCCGTTCGCGGCGTACATCGCGCGACTGACGCGCACCGGAATGCTCGAAGCACTCGGCGAGGACTGGATCCGTACGGCGCACGCGAAAGGCTTGCCGCCGCGCCTCGTCGTGACGCGACACGCCTTGCGCGCCGGGATCCAACCGGTGATCAGTTATCTCGGACCCGCGGCGGCGGGCGTCTTGACCGGGTCGCTCGTGATCGAGCGCATCTTCGCGATTCCCGGGACGGGCTCGCACTTCGTGAACAGCGCGCTGAACCGCGACTACGCGCTCGCGATGGGCGTCACGATTCTCTACACGGCGCTGGTCTGCGTTCTCAACCTGCTCGTGGACGTGGTGCAGGCCTCGCTCGATCCGCGGATCGCGTTGGAGGACGAATCGTGAAGCGCCAGCGCGACGACGCCGCGCGCATCGACGCAGCACTCGCTTCGCCCAGCCCGTGGCGCCGCGCGTGGGAGGACTTGCGCGCGAATCGACCGGCGTTCGTGGCGTTGGCGTTCCTCGCGCTCGTCGCGATCGGCAGCCTGTTCGCACCGCTTCTGCCGCTGCCCTCACCGATCGCGCTCGACTTGCGCGACGAACCGCTCGCGCCGATCGCACCGTGGACGAGCTTCATCGTGCACGGTTTCGAGCCTGAATACTGGAACCTTTCGGCCGTGGACGAGGCGCTCGTCGCGCTGCGACGAGCGATCTTCGGCGACCTGCAGACAGCAGCTTGGCTCGGCACCGATTCGAAGGGGCGCGATCTGCTGTCCCGCATCGTGTGGGGCTCGCGGACTTCGCTGGCAGTCGGAATGCTCGCGACGCTGACGAGCCTCCTGGTCGGCGTCACGTGGGGCGCCGTCGCCGGTCTCGTCGGTGGCCGCGTCGACCAGATCCTCATGCGCATCGTCGACGCGCTCTACTCGCTGCCGTTCATCTTCGTGGTGATCTTCCTCATTACCGTGATCGACGGTTGGCGCGAGGAACTCGCGGCGACGATCGGTCTGGAGCGCGAGTCGATCTTCTACGTCACGATCGGGCTCTTCTACTGGCTGACGATGGCGCGCGTCGTGCGCGGGCAAGTGTTGCAGTTGAAAAACTCGGAGTTCATCGCCGCAGCCCGGCTCGCGGGAGCGCGAACGCCGTGGCTCGTGCGCGTCCACGTCCTGCCCAACGTGCTCGGCATCGTCATCGTGTACCTCACGCTGTCGATTCCCTCGATCCTGCTCTTCGAGTCGTTTCTGTCGTTCCTCGGACTCGGCATCGAAGCGCCGAAGGTGAGCTGGGGCTTGCTCGCCGTCGACGGCGCGGACGCGATCAACCCACTCGGCCTCGATTGGTGGCTCGTGATCGGTCCGGCCGCCGCGATGGGATCCGTGTTGCTCGCGCTCAACGTCCTCGGCGACGGTCTGCGCGACGCGCTGGATCCGAAGGGCGGACGCGGATGAGTGCGATTCTCGAGGTCGACGATCTATGCGTGACGTTCACGAGCCGACGCGGCGACACGCGCGCCGTCGATGGCCTCGGCTACGTGCTCCAGGCGGGTGAAACCCTCGGAATCGTCGGGGAATCAGGCTCCGGCAAGTCGGTCGCGCATCTCGCGATCCTCGGCCTCTTGCCGCCGAACGCACGCGTCGAAGCGCGTCGGCTCGCATTCGCCGGCCGAGATCTCCTCACGTTGCGCGACGACGAGCGCCGCAAATTGCGCGGCCGCGACATGGCGATCGTGTTCCAGGATCCGATGAGTTCGCTGAACCCGCTGCTCCCGATCGGCTTGCAGCTCACCGAAGTCCTCGAGGTCCACGAGAACATGCCGCGACGCGACGCGCGCCGACGCGCAGCGACCGCGCTCGGCGATGTCGGGATCTCCGACCCCGAGTCGCGCCTCGACGTGTTCCCCCACGAGATGTCGGGCGGCATGCGCCAACGCGTCGGTATTGCGATGGCGCTCTTGCTGCAACCGAAGCTACTCGTCGCCGACGAGCCGACGACGGCGCTCGACGTGACGATCCAAGCTCAAGTCCTCGACCTTTTTCGCGATCTGCGCCGGCGCCACGGCACCGCGATCGTGTTCATCACGCACTCGCTCGGCGTCGTGGCCGGCACGTGCGACCGCGTGCTCGTGCTCTACGCCGGTCGCGCGGTCGAGGAAGCGCGCGTCGACGACCTCTTCGCGCGGCCGCTGCATCCGTACACGCGCGGACTGCTCGCCAGCGTGCCGCGGATCGACGGCGACGTGACGCGACCTCTTGCGGCGATCCCGGGATTGCCAGCTGCGCTCGCGCGATCGAGCACATCGTGCGCGTTCGCTCCGCGCTGCACCCTCGCTGAAGACAGGTGTCGAGCCGCGCGTCCCGAACTGGACGTGCACACGACGGCTACAGCAGTCACTCGAAGCGACGCACACCGCGCCGCGTGTTTCCAGGCCGGGATCGCGCCACCGGCGGAGGTCGCGCCGTGAGTCTGCTCGAAGTGCGCCACCTGACCGTGCGCTTTCCGATCCGCGGCCGGGGCTTCTTCGCCAAGTCACGCGGCGCGATCCACGCCGTCGAGGACGTGTCGTTCACGCTCGAGCGCGGCCAGGCGCTCGGACTCGTCGGCGAATCGGGCTCGGGCAAGTCGACGACCGCGCGCGCGATCGTCGGCCTCCTGCGACCGACGTCGGGGTCCGTGAGCCTCGACGGCGTCGAGCTCTCGCGCATGAGTTCACGCGAACGCCGACCGTTCCGCCGCCGGATCCAGATGGTGTTCCAGGATCCGACAGGTTCGCTGGACCCGCGCATGACGGTCGGCGCGATCGTAGCGGAGCCGCTCGCGATCCAGGACATCGGAACACGCCGCGACCGACGCGCGCGCGCCTCCGCGCTGCTCGAGTCCGTGGGGCTCGACGCCGCGGCACTCGAGCGTTTCCCCCATGAATTCAGCGGCGGACAGCGACAGCGCATCGGGGTCGCGCGCGCGCTCGCACTCGAGCCCGACGTCCTCGTGCTCGACGAACCCGTGAGCGCACTCGACGTGTCCGTGCAAGCTTCCATCGTGAACTTGCTGGCCGATCTGCGCGCACGGCTCGGCCTGTCTTACCTCTTCATCGCGCACGACCTCGCCGTCGTCCGTCACGTCTGCGAGCGCGTGGCCGTGATGTACCTGGGACGCATCGTCGAGGAGGGCCCGCGCGCGGATCTGTTCGCGAACCCCCGGCATCCGTACACGCAAGCGCTGCTCTCCGCCGTGCCCGAGCCCGACCCGCGCATCGAGCGCTCCCGCGAACGAATCGTCCTCGCAGGCGATCCTCCGTCGCCGGCGAATCCACCGAGCGGATGCGCGTTCCATCCGCGCTGTCCGAGTCGCCCCATGGTGCCCGGCGAGGATTGCCAGACGATCACGCCCGACTTGCTGAGCTTCGAAGGCGAGCGCACCAGGGTCGCGTGCCACCTCGTCCATCCGTCAAAGCGACAGCACATGATTGACGGCTGAGCGGGGCCGACGGAACCGCCGAGCCTCTTCTTGGAGGGGCCAGGATTTCGCGCGTAGCTTAGGAATGGACTGAAACGACGTGTGTTCGCTTCCGTTCTCCGAATCGAGCGCCCCGATGGTCTCCAGCAAGTCCCACATCGACCGCCTGGGTGAACGCCTTCGGTCGGAAGCCACCACCGACGCGGATCTGCGTGAACTCGACCGAGGCGAGCCGTGATCTTCCTACTGCAGTACAACCGCCCACAGGGTCGACTCGTCACCTTCCGCAAGTTCCCGGAGGCCGAGCGGAGTGTGGCCGAACGGGAACGACTCGAACTCGAATTGAACCGCCGCAAGATCGACCACGAGGTCGTCATCCTCGAGGCCGACGACGAGGCGGCGCTGCGCCTCACGCACGGGCGGTGCTTCCCCGACGGGTTGAAACTTCTCCAGCCCGACGTTCCGCGCCCGAATTGATGCCCGACTTCGACCGCGGAACTTGCCGCGAGAGTTCCGTGTGAGACGATGCGCTTCGGGCGCTTGCCCGCCCTGAGGCCACTCCGACGTGAACACGCTCCTCGTCGCGCTCGCCACGCTGGTGACCACAGCCGATCCGGATCGGCTGAACATCGGCGCCACCGCACCACGCTTCACTTTCACCGACACCCGTTGGCTCGAGCGCGAACTCGCCGACTTCGGCCCGTGCGCAGCCGTCGTCGTCGTCTTCACGTCGCTCGGCTGTCCGGTCGCGAACCGCGTCATGCCGAAGGTCGGCGAACTCGAGCGCGAGTACCGCTCGCGCGGCGTCCAGTTCCTGGCCGTCGACGTCGGCGCGGACGACGCGCTCGTCGAAGTCGCGGCGCGCGCGGTCGTTCAAGGACTCGAGTTCCCGGTCGCGCGCGACTTCTCGGGTGATGCGCTGCGCGCCCTCGCACCGGAGCGCACGCCGGAGATCCTGGTCCTCGATCGCGAGCGCATCGTGCGCTATCGCGGGCGTTTCGATGCGAGTGAGCGAGTCGCTGGCACCGCTCCCGAGCGCGCAGGCGAATCCGTCCGCGCGGATCTCCGCGAAGCGCTCGACGACGTGCTCGCGGGGCGCGCGGTGCGCGTGGCGACGACCATCGTCGACGGATGCCGCATCACGAAGCCCGCCGCGATCGAAGTCGGTCCGAACCCGCCGACGTGGGCCGACGACGTCGCGCCCATCGTTCACACGCATTGCGGCGCGTGCCACGTCGCGGGCGGATCCGCGCCTTTCGCGCTCGGCACGTACGGCGAAACGCGCTCACACGCGGCGATGATCGCCGAGGTCGTCGAGCAGCGTCGCATGCCGCCCTGGTTCGCGAGTCGCGCGCACGGAACGTTTGCGAATGCGCGCGGACTCGACGACGTCCTGCGCGCGACGATCCTGCGGTGGGTCGCGGCCGGCGCGCCGGAAGGCGATCCTGCGCGCGCTCCGTCGCCGCCCGCTCCGATCACGAACGGTTGGCGCATCGGCGAGCCCGATCTCGTGCTCGTCGCTCCGCGCGAGGAAGAACTTCCGGCGACGGGTCGAGTGCCGTATCGCTATGTGATCCTGCCGCACGTCTTCGTGCGCGACACATGGGTCGCCGGCGTCGAGATCGCGCCGTCGAACCCGCGCGTCGTGCACCACGCGAACCTCGGGTACTGGAAGATCGGCAGTGATTGGAAGAGTTCGAGCTTCGTCACCGGTCACGTTCCTGGCGGCGATCCGATGCAGCTCGATGTCGGTGTCGCGCTGCGGATCCCCGCGGGATCGGTGCTCGGGCTGCAGATCCACTACGTCCCGACGGGAACGGTCGAACGCGATCGCATCTCGGTCGGTCTGCGTTTCCCGCGCGAGATCGTTCAGCAGAGTTTGCGCCACCACCAGATCGCGGACACGCGCTTCGAGATCCCGGCCGAAGCGCCGGCGCACCTCGTCAAGGCGTCACGGAAGTTCGACGCGGATTCCGTCGGTATCGGCATGTTCGTGCACATGCACATGCGCGGCCGCGACATGAGCTTCACGGCGCGCTATCCGGATGCGCGCGAGGAAACTTTGCTCCTCGTGCCCAACTACAGCTTCGATTGGCAGACGGCCTATGTCTGGCCGCGTGGCGCGCAGCAGTTCCCGGCCGGAACGCGCGTCGAATGCCGCGCGCACTTCGACAATTCGCGCTTCAATCCGTTCAACCCCGATCCGCTGCGTGCGGTGCGTTTCGGGCAGGAAACGACGGACGAGATGATGTACGGATTCCTGTTCTACGTGCAGCGCGACGAGCGCCTCGGTCTGCGGATCGAACCGCGCGACGGGCGCGTGCTCGCCGCGGAAGCGAGGTGACGATCGGCACTTCGTCGGGGCGCGACCCAAACCCGAAGCACGATCAGCGTCGCTCGTCCAGGGGGCCGACAACCGGCTCCGTGAAGCACAAGGTCCCTGGAGTTCCTGGGCTGCGGAGACCATGCGCGGTCGAGGAAGTTCAGCCAGCCGGACGCTTCTCGGCACCGCGCTCGTTGGTGCTCGGATACGACGCGAGGCGACCCATCGGTCGCCTCGCGCACGATTCACAGTCGACGTGCTGCTACGGCGTCCACTGAAGCGTGTGCCCGTTCGACAAGTTGAACGTGCTCGCCGTGCAGAACGCCGCCGCGTTGCGATACCAGACCTGATAGTGCCGCGTGGCGCCGACCGCCGGGATGTTGCCGCGGATCGAGATCGGGATGTCGGCACCGATCTGGTAGCCGTACTGCGCGATACCGGCGACCGCGTTGCGCGTGCCGAGTCGGATGACGCTCGAAGCCACGCACACGAGGCCGTCGCCGAACTGCGCGCCGTTGCCGCCGTTCTGCTTCACGTTGCCCTGGAAGAACAGGCAGCTCACGGTCGCGGGCACGCCCTCGACGCGCAGGACGGCTTGGTCGTTCGACACGCTGGAAATGCCGGAGGCGCCGAGCAGCGCTCCGCGGCCCGTGCTGTTCGCACAGCCTTCGCCGGGGTTGCCCGACTGTCCGGGGTCACACGGGCAGAGGACCGAGCCCGAGCCGTCGCCGGGGCAGAACGACGTGCCGATCGTGCCGCCGCCGCCGCAGTTCGCGCGCTCGTATTTCACGTAGATGACCCAGTCGCCGCTGACGCCGAGAGCACACGCGTCGTAGAAGCCGGGCGGCAGACCCGAGACGACCTTGACGCGGTTCTTGCCCGACTGACAGGCGTTGTCCTCGACGATGCTCGGCGGATACACACCGCCCGAAGGAACGTTCACCTGATTGAAGAAGCGCAAGCCCACGGTGAACGGACCCGAGTTGATCGTCGCGACGGGAGCCGTCGTCGTGATGTCGAATTCGTTGATGAAGCCGTCCGAGAGTTGCGGCGCGTAGTACTCGTACGCCGGGGACGCACCGCCGCTCGGGATCCCGTTGTAGACGACGAGCGCGTCCTCGACCGCGGGGAGCGCGCCGCCGTTCTGCGAGCCCCAACCGATCGCGATCTTCGTGATCACGATCGGGAAATCGGCAGCCGGGACCTGATTGAAGATCGCCAACGCTTCTTCGTTCGGGACGAAGCACGGGCACGTGATCGTTCCGGCCCCCGTGTAGTTCTGGACGGGTCCCAGCTCGGGACATTGCGCGGTCGCCGGCGATGTCGCGGCGACGGCGGCGAGGAGCGGGAGGACGAAGCGCGAGGGGGCTTGGAACATGCTGGCGAAACCTCTCGAAACCGAGGGAACGAAGGGCGCGCCGAACGGCGAGGCCCAAAGGGCAGGCTATCCCACCCTGGTGAGGCGTCAAGGCACTCCGCACGACGACATCCAAGAACAGGGGAATGCGAGCTCGGGCCCGCTATCCTGCGGCGCTCTGCCCATGATCCGCGTCGCCGACGTCACGAAACGCTACGGAGAAGTCCTCGCTGTCGACCGGGTGACTTTCGCCGTCGAGCCGGGTCAGGTCGTCGGATTCCTGGGCCCGAACGGGGCGGGGAAATCGACGATTCTGCGCATGCTGGCCACGAGCCTCGTGCCGAGTTCCGGATCGGTGCACATCGCTGGTTTCGACGCCGTGGCTGCGCCGCTCGAGGTGCGGTCGCGCATCGGGTATCTGCCCGAGCACAACCCGCTCTTCGAATCGATGCGTGTAACGGAATGGCTCGATTTCGCGGCCGCGGTGCATGGAATCGACGGGCCGCGCCTCGCAACACGACGCGCTTTCGTCGTCGATCGACTCGATCTGGCGAGCGTCCTCACGCGGCCGATCCGCACTTGCTCCAAAGGATTCCGTCAGCGCATCGGCCTGGCAGCGGCGATCCTCCACGATCCGCCGGTGCTCCTGCTCGACGAGCCGACCCACGGTCTCGATCCGCTGCAGGTCGTGGCTTTCCGCAATCTATTGCGCGAGCTGCGGCCGAACCGCGCGATCCTGTTGTCGAGCCACGTCGTCGCGGAGGTTCTCGAGTCGAGCGACCGACTCCTCGCCATCCAGCGTGGACGGATCGTGCTCGACGGCTCGATCACCGAACTCGCCGCCGCGGCGCGACTCGCGGGGGAGTCGATCGAGGCCCACGTGCTCGCGGCCGTGCGCGCAGGAGCCACACCGTGAGCGCGCCGCAACAACCCGTTGGCACGGCCTTGCGGGCGCGCGGAATCGCGGGCTTTCGCGCCGTTTTCGCGCGCGAACTCTCCGCGGCCTTCGACTCCCCCATCGCCTACGTCGCGATCCTCGCAACGCTGCTCGCGACCACCAGTTGGTTCCTGAACGAGTTCTTCGTCACCGGCAAGCTCGACCTCGCGCCGTACTTCCAACTCTTGCCGTGGGCACTCGCAGCGCTCGCGCCCGCGCTCGGAATGCGTCTGTGGTCCGAGGACCTCCGCACGCGCACGTTCGAGCTGTGGCGCACGTTGCCGTTGTCCGCGACCCAGGTCGTGCTGGGCAAGTACGCGGCAGCACTCGTGGTCCTCGGCCTGTTCCTCGTCGGCTCGACGCCGCTCGTGATCCTCCTCGAGTGGCTCGGCGATCCGGATCTCGGCGCGATCGCAGCCGGGTATCTCGGCGCATTCCTCCTCGGCGCGGAGTTCCTCGGCGTGGCCGCGTTCATCTCCAGCCGCACCGCCGATCAGATCACCGCGTTCCTGCTCTCCGCGCTCGTCGCCATCTTCCTCGTCGCCATCGGTGATTCGCGCGTCGTCGCCATCGTGGACGGACTCGCGCCGAGCATCGGTCCGGGGACGCTCCTCGCTTCCACGATCTCGCCGATGCCCTGGTACGCAGCTTTCGTGCGCGGTTTCGTGCCGATCGCCGGCGTTATCCACATGGGAGGAATCGCAGCTGCGTTCCTGATCCTTAACGCGAGGAGCGTCTCCGAGGAACGCTCGTGAAGCGCGGTGCGCCGGCAGCGATCCTCCTCGGCATTCTCCTCGTCGCCTGTGCACTCGCCCTCGCGCGTCTCGCCGCGACCGCGGGCGTCGGCGGAGTCGAGCTCGCACGCGACCATGTCGAACGCGTCGATTCCGCGTTGGAAGAGCGCCTGGCGCGCGGCGATCTCGATCTGCTCGTGCAGTGGTTCGCGCCCGCAGTGACATCGGCGCCTTCCGAGTACCGCGATCTCGACTCCCGCGTGCGCGCCGCCTTCGCCGCGATCGAGCGCGCCGCACCCGCTCGCGTTCGATCGCAGATCCTGACTCCCGAGGTCGACGCCGAAGCCCGGCGACATGCCGAAGCACTCGGCCTCGCACCGTTCCGCGCGCGCCGGATCATCGCGGACGGCTGGAGCGACACCGTGGTGTGGTCCACGCTGCGCGTCGTCGTGCCCGGTCGCGGCGCGAGCGTCGTGCGCGCCGTGACGCCGGACCTCGCGCCCGCGCTGCAAGCGTTGATCGCGGCTGCCGTGCGCGAGATCGAGGCACCACGACGCGCGCGCATCGCTCTGTCCGCGCCGCCCGGACATGCGCGACTGCGCGAGTTGCTGCGAACGATCGGCGACGTGCGCGACATCGAGTTCGATGCGGATGCGGTCGTCCCGGAAGACGTCGATGTCCTGTGGTGGATCGCCGAAGTGGAGCCCGGCGAACGACACTCCGTCGCGCTCGAGGCGCTGGTCGAGCGCGGAGGCTCCGCGGTGGTCGGCGCGAGTCGTTTCGCCGCACGCATCGAGGGCACCGAGCTCGTGCTCGACGACACCGGGCCGAATCTCGCGAGTTTTCTCGGTTCGATCGGGATTCTCGTGGACGACGCGCCGCTCCTGGAAGCGCCGCGGGAGGACGTGCGCGAGCGCGGCGCCGCATGGACTTGGCACGTCGTACGCTCGATCGGAACGAACCAGGATTTCCGCGCCTTCGGTGCGCAGCCGAACGGCACGCTCGGTTTCCAGGCCCCGACGGCTTTGCGACCGAATGCGGAGAGACTGCGCGAGCGAGGCGCGGAGTTCGTCTCGCTCGCGACGTCTTCAGAACGGTGCTTCACGCTCGCCGCGGGGACTCGTCGTGTCGAGGTTACCGAGCTCGCGGGCGGAACGCTCGGCACGGCCGAACCGCCGCGAACGCTGCTCGCGCTGATCGCGCCGCACGATCCGACACGCGGCAGCGTCGTCGTCGCGTCGAGCGCCTCTTTGTTCCGAGATCGCGGACTCGGCGACGAGGCCTTCGTCCATGCCGACGTGGTGCGCGTCTTGATCGGAACGCTCGGTTCGGCCGATCGGCGGGTGCTCGCCGCAGTCGCGAAGTCACGACCGCCGCCGATCACCGGCGTAACGGACGCCGAGCGATGGACCGCACGCGCAGTGTGCATCGCGCTCGCCCCCATCCTCCTCCTCTCGATGGCGTTGGTTCGCGGCGCGTTCGGCTCGATCGGGACGGCGCGGGGTCCGCTCCTCCTGATTGGCATCGCTGCGTGTGCCGTCGGCCTCGTGGGAACAGTGGCCGCTCTGCTCGGGCCGCGGATCGGGCTCGATCCGTCGCGCGATGGTGCCCGTGCGCTCGGCCCACAACTGGCCGATTTCGCCCGCGAAAGCGCCGGTTCCGCGACGACGATCACGGCCGCGTTCTCGGTCGCGAGCGATCTGCCCCCCGAGATGCGACCGTTGGCGAATGATCTCGAGCGGCGTTGTGCTGCGCTGGCACGCACGACCCCGAACTGGTCGTACCGCGAGCTCCGTCCGACCGACGACGACGCGACGCCGGGTTTGCGTCGGCTCTCGCTCTCGAGCTCGACCGATGAATCGCAGACCTCGCGAGAGTTCTTCGCGAGCGTCGTGATCGAGCGCGGCACAGCTCGACGCGTTCTGGAGTTCTCCGACCCGGCCTCGTTCGATCACGCGGAGTTCCGTCTCGCGCTCGCCCTGCGCGACGTCGTGTTCGGAAAGCGTGCTCGAATCGCGTTCGCATCCGAACCCGCGCGCATCACTCCGGCCGAGGCCCTCGAGCTGTATCAACGACGCGGACTCTTCGCCCCGGGCACGGGCGATCCGTTCGCGGCGGCTCGGGCCCTGCTCACCACCAACGGATTCGAGGTCGCGAGCCTCGATCCCTCCCGCGCCGTCGAAGCCCTGGATTCATCGACGTTGCTCGTGTGGATGCAACCACGGCGCGACGCGACGCCGGGAGTCGAGATACTGGCTCGGCATCTCGCGCGTGGAGGGCGCGCACTGCTCGCGGCGCAACAGCATCGGATCCGTCCGCGACAGCGTGCGGAACGCGGATCGAGTGCCGCGATCTGGCCCGAACCTTTGTTCCCCGACGTCGATCGCGGTTGGCTCCCGGCGCTCGGGGTTCGCGTCGCGCCCGAACTCGTGCTCGACGCGGAGAACGGAGTGCTTCCGACACTCGGCACGCGCGAGCGCGACGGTCGCGTCGAGAGCGTGACGATGGATCTCGCGAACCCGCTGGTCGTGCGCTCGACGCCGACGCAGCGACCGACGAGCGCATTCACGACCGGCGTCGGAGACTTGATCCTGCCGAGCCCGGCGCGCATCGAGCTGGATGCCGAGCGACTGCGGAGCACGGGATTGAACGGGCGTGCGATCCTCGAGACATCGGATCGTGCTTGGACCGTGCCCTGGTCGGGGGGCGACGTCCTGGACTCCGCGTTCACGAGCACGGCGACGACCCGTGAACCTCTGATCCTCGGAGCTCTCGTAACCGGCCAATTTCCTGCGCTTTCGGGCGCCGTCTCCGCTGTGATCCCAGGCGTCCCCGGCCAACTCCTCGTACTCGGCGCCTCCGAGCCGTTCACCGATGCACGCTTGCGCGCTCCGGGATTCGATCACGCGCGCTGGCTGCTCCAGTCGTGCACGGCGCTCGCTCTGGAACCGGAGCTCGCCGCCATCCTCGCCAGAAGACCATCCGTCGGAGGCTACCGCGCGCTCGGGCCACGCGAGCGGATGGTCGCGCGCGCGGCGACGTCCGTCGCGGGCCCGCTGTTCGTGCTCGCACTCGGACTGGCGTGGCGGATGCGCAGGATGCGCGCGGCCTCGTGGAGGACCGGCGCGTGAAAACGAGCGTTTCGATCCTCGCGGCGGGCATCGTGCTCCTCGGTGCAGTCGGAATCGAACGACTCCTCGCGGCGCGTCGTGTCGTCGTCGGTGATGCCGTCGAGCGCTTGATCCCGCCCGAGCGACTCGACAGCCGCGCCATCGCGGCGTTCGGCCTCGAGTCCGACGGTGTGCGACTCCTCTACCTGCGCGCGAAAGGCCAGTGGCGTTGTCGCGAAGCTTTCGGCGCCGTGTGCGACTCGAACGAAGTCGAGCCATTCCTCGCGCAACTGCTCGAGACGCGCGGATCCCTGGTGAGTTCGGGTCGGGACGGAGTGGAACGCGCCGAGCTCCTGCACGAGGATGCACTGCGGCTCACGCTCCATGGTTCCAAGGTGCTCGCGGACCCGGCGCGCGACCTCCTCGCCGCGGTGCGATTCGCGCCCGATCGTGGTGGTTCGGCCTTCGCCATGCTCGAAGGCGTGGACCGGGTGCTGGCCGTCGATCACGATCCGCGCTCGCGACTCGGGACGAGCGGCAGGCCCGCGCCGCTGATCGACACGCGCATCCTGGCCGGTTCACTTCCGTCAGGTTTCGCGGGCTTTCAGCGCATTTTCGTCGACGGCGCCGCAGGCTCGTTCGAGCTCGTGAGCACCACACCGAGTGCCGCGGGCGTCGAGCGAACGTGGAACCTCGTCGAGAACGATGCCGCGCGCCCAGCGCTCCTCTGGCGCGTCGGTGGCTACGTGTCGATGTGGGTTCGCTTGCGCTACGACGCGCTCGTCGATCCGCAATCGGCCGCGGCGCTCGGCCTCGACCCGCCTCACGCGACGATCACGCTCGCCCCGAGCACCGGCGCTCCGTTCGAGGTACGCATTTCCGCGCCGGACTCGGCGAACCGCGTTCACGTCTGGAATCGCGGGACGAACGTGGCGGCGGTCGTTCGCGCCGAACTGTTGCCGCTCCTCGTGCCCAGCTCGACGGAGTTCACGCGCGAGGACGGCGGCAACCCGTGGGAGAGCTGGCTGGCTCCGCGCTGACGGTCGGCCACAGCCCGCTGACCCGGCGCGCGCATCACTGGATCCATGCCAGCCCGAGCGCGGGAAACTGGGCAATCGCGCCGGTCGCCGTCTTCGAGACCAACGTGATCCGCGTCTATTTCAGGCGGGCGCCGGTCACCGCCGTCGCGGAGTTCGACCACGTCGAGTTCCCGAGGTGGAACGTCGAGTCAGCTCCGAGGACGTGATCCGTCCGCGACAGGTCACGCGGTTTCAGCGCGCGGCTTGGTCGAACTCCGCGGGGACCCGGCCGGGCTGGACCTGGGTCGCGAGGAACTTGCGGGCGAAGAGGCGCGGATCGAGCGGGGAAAGCGACGCCCGTGGATCGGTGGCGATTGCCGTGCCGCGTATTGTCGCTACTCTCCCCCCTCACATGCGTCACGCGATCGTGCAGAAGTTCGGGGGCACTTCCGTCGGCACCGCGGAGGCCGTCCGTCGCGTCGGCGCGATCGTGGCGTCAGCGCGCGAGCGCCACCCGTTCGTGGTGGTTTCTGCGGTCGGCGGCATCACGAACCGGCTCCTCGCGTTGGGCGAGGCGGCGGTCGCCGGCGGCGATGTCGCCGCGCGCGTGCGCGAGATCGCCGAGATCCATCGACGAATCCTCGCCGATTTGTTGCTCCCGCTCGACACGTGCGCGCCCTGGCTCGACGAAATGGACAGCTTGGCGCGCGGAATCGCGCTGCTCGGTGAGCGATCCCCGCGCACCACGGATCGGTTGGCCAGCCTCGGCGAGCGCATGAGCGCGCGCATCGTCGCCGCGCATCTCGTGTCGCTGGGACTGGGCGCCTACCCGATCGACGCTTGGGACGCGGGCCTCGTGACCGACGCGCGCTTCGGCCGCGCGCGGCCGCTGCCCTCCGTCGATCTGGGCATTCGCACGGCCGCAGCTCTGCGTGAGGGTATTCCCGTCGCGACAGGGTTCCTCGGTCGCGAACCGGACGGCGCGATCACGACGCTCGGTCGTGGCGGCAGCGACTACTCGGCCGCCATCTTCGGAGCGGCGCTCGGCGTCGAAGAGATCCAGATCTGGACGGACGTCTCAGGCGTCTTGACCGCGGATCCGCGGCAAGTGAAGAGCGCGCGCCCCGTGCCCGTCCTCTCGTTCGCCGAAGCCGCGGAGTTGGCGTTCTTCGGCGCGAAGGTCCTGCATCCAGCGACGATGGCGCCCGCGGTCCGCGCCTGCATCCCGATCCGCGTGCTGAACACGTGGAAGCCCGATGAACCCGGCACGCGCGTCGTCGCCGTGCTCGGCGCGCACGAACGCGGCGTGAAGTCGATCGCCACGAAGCACCGCATCGCGGCCGTGAACGTCGTCGCGAGCGAGATGATGTTCCAGTACGGATTCCTCGAGCGGATCGCGAATGCGTTCGCGCGTCACGAGGTCGTCGTCGACGTCATCGCGACGTCGGAAGTCTCCGTCGCGCTCACCGTGGAATCGGGCGCGGACCTCGGCCCCGTCGTCGCCGAGTTGGGCACGTTCTCGGATGTTTCGGTCGTTCCGGACCTCGCGCTCGTCAGCGTCGTCGGCGAGGCGTTGCGGGACGGTCTCGCCGTGCAAGCGCGCATCTTCGGGACACTCGCGGAGCTCGGGGTGCGCGCCGAGATGGCGAGCTACGGGGCCACTCGGAACAACCTGTCACTCGTCATCCCCGCCGATCGCGCGGCCGAGGTGGTCGAGGCGCTGCACGAGCGTTTGTTCACGCGCGGATGAACCGTTGGGCTTGCGTCGGTCGAGACCCGGTGTAGGCTCTCTTCGTCATGACTTTCCGCGCGCAGTGGTGGCGATGGTCTCCGGCCCTGAGTTCGCTTCAGGGGTCCGGGAGTGCCGCCTAGCACCCCACCCCACGTAGCACCAACCCACCTCCCCAAACGGAGCGCGCGAACTCGGGCCCCTGCAGTGCGGGGGCTCGCTCGTTTTCACACTCCATTCGGAGTCCAATCCGCCCATGGAACGACCCTTCGAACACTCCGAACCGATCGACGCCGACCGCCTGCGCATCGCGTGGGCGGTGTGGCCGGCCGATCTCGCGACGCCGGTGCTCGCGTTCCTCGCGTTACGCGCGGCGGGACGGCGTGTCGCTCTCCTCGAATCGGTCGAGGGACCGGCGCGCCTCGCGCGTTACTCGTTCCTCGCGGTCGATCCGACGGCAACGCTACGGTGTGATCGTTCCGGAAACGTCCTGACGCGCGACGGCCGTTCCGAGCGGATCGCGGGCGCGCCGCACGAAGCCTTGCGCACCGTCGCGAGACGGACGAACACGCTGCATCCGCCACAATTGCCGCCATTTCTCGGCGGATGGATCGGATGGCTCGCTTACGAGTGGGCGACGCGCCTCGAACCGCGGGTGCCGCGCGCCGCGAACGATCCCTGGCGAGTTCCCGATGCGACGTTCGATCTGTACGAGGACGTCGTCGCGTTCGATCACGCCGCTCAACGGGTGTTCTTCGTCGTGCCGTGCCCGGAGGGAGCGCGGGGCCACGCCGCGGCTCAGCAACGGGCCACTCGTCTCGCCCTGGACGCTTTGCACGGCGATGTGCAGAGGAGCGGCGATTTCACGCTCTCCGGCTCGTTCGAACCGTGCACGGAACCGTCCGAATTCCGACGGGGCGTCGAGACGCTGAAGACAGCGATCGCGCACGGCGAGATCTTCCAAGGTGTGCTCTCGCAGCGTTTCGAGCAGCGTTTCTCAGGGGATCCGTTCACGCTCTATCGCGTGCTGCGCCTCGTGAATCCGAGTCCGCACATGTTCTTCTTCGAAGCGGACGGGCTCACGCTCGTGGGCAGCAGCCCTGAGCGCTTGATCGCCGTGCGCAACGGCCGCGCCGAGAACCGACCGATCGCCGGCACGCGGCCGCGGTCCGACGATCGCGCGACCGATGAGCGACTCGGCGAGGAACTGCTCGGAGATCCGAAGGAGCGCGCCGAGCACGACATGCTGGTCGACCTCGCACGCAACGATCTCGGCCGAATCGCGCGAACCGGAACCGTGCGCGTCAAGGAACACATGCAGCTCGAGCGTTTCGCACGCGTGCAGCACCTCGTGTCGCGCGTCGAGTGCGAGCTCTCGTCGGGACGCGATGCGCTCGATGCGCTGGCAGCCGCGTTCCCGGCCGGCACGGTGTCGGGCGCGCCGAAAGTTCGCGCGATGGAGCTCATCGCCGGAATCGAGCGCGACACACGCGGGCCCTACGCCGGATGCTTCGGATATCTCGATGCGGCCGGCAATCTCGATACCGCGCTGTGTTTGCGCACGTTCGTGGCTCGCGACGGCCTGCTGTCCGTGCAGAGCGGCGCCGGCGTCGTGTTCGATTCCGACCCCGAATCCGAGCTGCGCGAAACCTTGCACAAGGCCGAAGCTCTCTTCGAAGCAGCTACGCGTGCAGGGTCGGATTCGTTCCGCTCGACGAAGGAGGTCGTAGCCCGATGATCCTGCTCCTCGACAACTACGACTCGTTCACTTGGAACCTCTACCAGGCGATGGCCGGTCTCGGCGCCGAAGTGGAAGTGCGCCGCAACGACGCCATCACGGTCGCCGCGATCCTCGCGATGGAACCAGCCGGGATCGTGCTCTCGCCCGGACCCGGCAAGCCGAGCGACGCGGGCATCCAACCGGAACTGCTGCGCGCGCTGCCGGATTCCACGCCTCTCCTCGGCGTGTGCCTCGGTCACCAAGGCCTCGTGGAGTCGTGCGGCGGCGTGCTCGAGCGCGATCCGATCCCCGTGCACGGGAAGAGCTCGCTCGTCCACCACGACGGATCCGCGCTGTTCCAAGGCCTGCCGAATCCGTTGCAGGCCGGGCGCTACCACTCGTTGCGCGCGAAGCGTGATGCGTTGCCCGCGGAGCTGAAACTCACGGCCTGGACTTCCGACGGCCACGTCATGGCCGTGCAACACACGCGGCTCCCGCGCTACGGCGTGCAGTTCCATCCGGAATCGATCCTGACTCCGCAAGGCGAACGACTGGTCGCCCGTTTCCTGGCACTCGCGGGCGAACCGCTGGCGATCCGGAGCTGACTTGGACTTGCGTTCCGCTCTCGACGTCGTGCGGTCCGGACGCGAACTCTCGCGCGCCGAGGCCGGTGCACTCGTCGGCGGCCTGCTGGACCGCGAGTTCGCGCACGAGGATCTCGCCGACTTCCTGCGCGCTCTCGCAGCACGCGGCGAGAGCGCAACGGAGATCGTCGGCGCCGCGGACGCTCTGCGTGCCCGGATGATCGTCTTCGAGCACGATTCCGCCCAGGCCATCGACACGTGCGGCACGGGGGGCGACGGACTCGGCTCGTTCAACGTGTCGACTGCGGCCGCGATCGTGGCGGCGGCCGCGGGCGCGCGCGTCGTCAAACACGGGAACCGCAGTCAATCGAGTCGCTGCGGCAGCGCGGATCTCCTCGAACAGCTCGGTATCCCGCTCGATGCGTCGCAGGACAGGTCCCGCGCCTGCCTCGATCGTTGCGGCATCACGTTCGTCTTCGCACCGGCAGCGCATCCGCTGCTCGCGCGGATCGCGCCGGTACGCAAGGCCCTCGGGATCCGCACCCTCTTCAACTTCCTCGGTCCGCTCTGCAACCCGGGCCGCGTGCGGCGGCAATTGCTGGGCGTTCCCGAGGCGCGGCGGGTCGAGACCATGGCTCTGGCGCTCCACGAGCTCGGTCACGAGCGCGCCTTCGTCGTGCACGGCGCCGGCGGTGCCGACGAGCTCGTGCCCGGTCGTCTGAACGTCGTACGCGCGATCGGCGACGCCCCGAAGTGGGACGGTGCGGCCGAGCGTGCTTTTCCCACAGCGACCATCGAGTCCCTCGCCGGCGGCGATGCGCGAGCCAATGCTGCGATGCTCGCCTGCGTTCTCGACGGCGAGCTCGGTCCCGTACGCGACGCGGTCGTGCTCAACGCCGCCGCCGCGCTCGTCGTCGCGGGAGTCGCGCGCACGCCGGTCGACGGCGTCGCGCTCGCCGCCGAGGCGATCGACAGGCGCGCGGCCGCGAACACACTCACACTCTGGATTCGGACGGCTCGAGGAGAGGCATGAGCGGCACGAAGTTGGAAGCGATCGTCGAAGCCGTGAAGAAGCGTTCGGCCGCGCGCCGGCGCAACATGGACTTCGCGCGGCTCGAGGATCACGTGAAGCCCGATTCGTGGCGACGCGAGCGCGTGCTCACGGCGCTGACGAAACCGGATCTGGCGTTCATCTGCGAACTGAAACGCCGTTCTCCGTCGGCCGGACCGCTGCTCGTCGAGGACGTCGACCCGCGCAACGCAGCGCCGTCGCGCCGACATCGCATCGGGCCGAAGTGGAACCGCTTGGCGGCGGCGTACAAGGCGGGCGGCGCGGACATGCTGTCCGTCTTGACCGAAGAGGATCACTTCGACGGCTGCCTCGACGACTTGCGCACGGTCGAGTTCACGCGGCTCCCGCGCCTCCGGAAGGATTTCATCGTCGACGAGTGCATGGTGCTCGAGGGCTGCTCGTTCGGCGCGGACTCGGTGCTGCTCATCGCGGCGATCCTCGACGATGCGACGCTGATTCGATTGCGCGGACTGGCGAAGGAGTACGGCATCGCGGTGCTGATCGAGGTCCACGACGAGGCCGAGCTCGACCGCGCGCTCCCGTTGGAACCCGAGATGCTCGGCGTGAACGCACGCGACTTGAAGACACTCGTGACCGACCTCGCGTCGGTCGAACGGATCCTGCCACGCATCCCCAAGGGCACGCTGCGCGTCGCGGAGAGCGGCATCCGTTCGATCGACGATCTGAAGCGCGTGCGCGCTGCCGGCGCCGACGTCGTCCTGGTGGGTGAGACCCTCGTGAAGTCCAGCGATCCCGCCGCAACGCTCGCCGGTTGGAAGGAGGCGCTGCGTGGACATTGATCCGCTCCCGCGCATCAAGGTCTGCGGACTGCGCGGCATCGAGGACTTGCCGGATCCGTTCCCCGCCGCACTCGACGCCGTCGGATTCGTCGGCTGGTCTCGTTCACCACGCCAGATCTCCGCAGAAAACGCGGCACGCATCGTCGACGCGATCCCGCAACGCGTCCTTCCCGTCGCCGTGCTGGTCGAGCCCTCTCCCGAGGAGGCCGAGCAGTACCTGCGCACTGCCGGAGCGCGCGCCGTCCAGTTGTGCGGCTACGAAAGGCCGGAGGAATGGATCGGATTCCCCTTCCCGATCCTCCGTCGGATCGCCGTCGACGAGGAAGGCCTCGAGGAGATGGAAGCCTGGACCAGCGTCGCGCGCGGCTTCGTGCTCGACCATCCCGCGGCGCCGGGCGGAACCGGAGTTTTAGTTCAGACGGAACTCGCCCGCGCACTCGCGGCACGCGGTGACTGCCTACTCGCAGGGGGACTCCACGCGGGGAACGTGGTGGACCTCGTGCGCGCCGTTCGACCGTTCGGAGTCGATGCGAGCTCCAAGCTCGAAGGTCCGAATCAGCGCAAGGATCCAGCGCTGGTCGCAGCGTTCGTCGAGGCCGCGTCGCATGCGCTCGCTCCGAAGGACGTCGTCCGATGAACACGGCCGGCCGTTTCGGTGCGTTCGGCGGCTCGTTCGCGCCCGAAACGCTCGTGGCGCCACTGCGCGATCTCGAAGCGGGATTAGCGGACGCCTCGGCCGACCCGGCGTTCCGCGCCGAGCTCGACCGCCTGCTCGCGACCTTCGCGGGGCGTCCGACGCCGCTGCACCACGCCGTGCGACTCTCCGAGCACGCAGGCTGCGACGTGTGGCTCAAGCGCGAAGATCTGCTCCACACCGGTGCGCACAAGATCAACAACGCGATCGGCCAGTGTTTGCTCGCACGCCGCATGGGAAAGCTCCGCATCGTCGCCGAGACCGGCGCCGGGCAGCACGGAGTCGCAACGGCGGCCGCATGCGCGCAGCTCGGGCTCGAGTGCGTCGTCTACATGGGCGAGGTCGATGCGGAGCGTCAGAAGCCGAACGTCCTGCGCATGGAGCTGCTCGGCGCGCGCCTGGTGCGCGTCGCGACGGGGCAACGCACGTTGAAGGACGCCGTGAACGCCGCCATGCGCGCTTGGGCCGGCGATCCGCTCGGGACGCACTATTGCTTGGGCAGCGCGCTGGGACCGCATCCGTTTCCCTCGATGGTGGCCTCGTTCCACGAGGTCATCGGCCGCGAAACGCGCGAGCAATTCGACGTCGCGTCGGGCGGACTGCCCGACGCCGTCGTGGCCTGCGTCGGCGGTGGCAGCAACGCGATCGGCATCTTCCGAGCCTTCGTGCGTACTCCGAGCGTCGCACTGGTCGGCGTCGAAGCGGGTGGCGAGGGCATCGCGACAGGTCACCATGCCGCGCGCTTCAGCGGAGGATCGCCCGGAGTCTTGCACGGTACGCGCACGTACGTGCTGCAAGACGAGGAAGGTCAGATCAAAGCGACGCACAGCATCAGCGCCGGCCTCGATTATCCCGCAGTCGGACCCGAACACGCGGAACTGCACGACTCCGGCCGCGCGCGCTACGTTTCGGCCACGGACAGAGACGCTTTGCGCGGGTTCGAGACGCTCAGCAGGCTCGAAGGCATCTTGCCCGCGCTCGAGAGCGCGCACGCGATCGGCTGGATCCTCGGGGCAGCCCACGAACTGCGCGAGAAGCGCATCGTCGTGAACCTCTCGGGTCGCGGTGACAAGGACCTCGAAACGATCTTGCGCGCGCAGAGCGGAGACGCCCCGTGAGCGCGAGCCGACTCGTCGCGCGTCTCGCGGCCGACAAACTCGCGCGCCGTCGCGGCATCGCGCCGTTCTTGACCGCGGGCGATGGCGGGCTCGCGCGCACGCTCGCGTGCTTGCGCGCGCTCGATCGCGCGGGCGCCGCGTGCGTCGAACTGGGCCTGCCGTTCAGCGATCCGATCGCGGACGGTCCCGTGTTGCAGGCCGCGGCCGATCGCGCACTCGCAGCCGGGACCACGTTCGCCGACGTGCTGGCGATGTTGCGCACGTTCCGAGCCGGTGACTCCGCGCATGCCGGAAGCACGCTTCCGATCGCGATCATGTCGTACATGAATTCGCTGCTCGTGCGCGGGCTCGAGCGTTCGGCGCGCGAGCTCTGCGCATCCGGCGCGGATGCCTGGCTCGTCGCCGACGTGCCGATCGAGGAGAGCGCCGAGTTGAGCGCGGCCGGCGCGAGCGCGGACCTCGCGACGATTCATTTCGTCTCCCCCACGACGGACGACGAGCGGCTCGCGCTCGCCGCGCAGAGGTCGCAGGGCTTCCTCTACGCGATCGGCCGATTCGGCGTGACCGGAGCTTCGACCGATCTCGATTCCAGCGCGCAGGCCTTCCTCGCCCGCGCGCGTGCGGCGTGCGGCGATCTTCCTCTCGCGGTCGGATTCGGCATCGATTCCCCCGACAAGGTGCGCGCAGCCGTGCGGCACGCCGACCTCGCCATCGTGGGCAGCGCACTCGTCGAGCGCGTCCATCGGGCCGGCCCGATGGACTCGGACAGAGCAGCCGCCGCCGAACGTTTCGTCCACGAACTCCGCTCCGGACTGACACCATGAATCCTGCTCAACGTCATCAACTGCGCCATCTCGACGGCGCGATCCTCGCGATGCTGGACGAGCGCGCGCGTTTGCTCTCGCAGACGAGCGCCACCGATCCGCTGCGCGGCGCGGCCGTCGACGACATCCTGCGCCGTCACAGCGGTCCGTTCTCGGCGGAGGGCGTGGCCGAAGTCTTCGCCGTGATCGACCGACACAGCGCGCAGTTCTCTCTGGAGGAACAGTCGTGATCGTCCGCCTCGTCGCGGGAACGACGGAGGAGGTCGTGCGCGCGCTCCAGGAATCCCTGGAGAAGGACGGCTTGCGCGTGTTGCGCTCGCGGGAACGCTCGCGACCGATCCTCGCGCTCGCGGGCCAAACACCGAAGGGTCTGGCGGAGTCGCTCGCGAAACTATCCGAAGTCGAGTCGGCGTCGAAGCCGATGGGCGAGCTCTTGCTCGTCGCGCGCGCGATGCGCGAGCTGCACAGCGTCGTCGACGTCGGCAACGTGCGCGTCGGCGGCGGCACGGTCGTCGTGATCGCCGGACCCTGCAGCGTCGAAGGACGCGAGCACGTGCTGTCCGTCGCGCGCCAAGTGAAGGCGGCCGGCGCGCACCTCCTGCGCGGCGGTGCCTTCAAGCCGCGGACGAGCCCGTACCAGTTCCAGGGGTTCGGCGTCGAGGGCTTGAGGCAACTCAAGGACGCCGGTCTCGCGACGAATCTGCCCGTCGTGAGCGAGATCATGGACGCGTCGGATCTCCCCGCGTTCGTCGAGCACGACATCGACTGTCTGCAGGTCGGCGCGCGGAACATGCAGAATTTCAGCCTCCTGAAGGCCATCGCGCGCGCCGGACGGCCCGTGCTGTTGAAGCGCGGTCTCGCCGCGACCGTGGAGGAATGGCTGCATGCCGCCGAGTACCTCGCCGAGGGTGGATGCGAGCGGATCCTCCTGTGCGAGCGCGGCATCCGCACGTACGAGAAAGCCACGCGCAACACGCTCGACCTCACCGTGCTGCCTTTGATGCGCGAGTGGACGCACTTGCCGCTGCTCGTGGATCCCGCGCACGCGGCAGGCATCGCGCGGATCATTCCTCCGCTGTCACGCGCCGCGATCGCGGCGGGTGCGGACGGCGTCGCCGTCGAAGTGCACGAGAACCCGGCCGAAGCGCGCAGCGATGGACCGCAGGCGTTGTTGCCGGCCGAGCTCGTGAACCTCGTGGCCGAATCACGCGTGATGGCTGCGGCGACCGGGCGGTCGTTGCACGCGGCTTCGCGCGGCTGAACGAGGACCCGCATGACCACCGTTTCGCTCGATCAGATCGTGGCCACCGTCCGCACGCGCTCGGCGGAACGCCGACGACGGATGAGCCTCGACGAGCTCACACGGCGAGTCCGTCCGGATCCAGCACGGCCTGAACGCGTGATCGCGGCGCGCCGCAGTGCGTGGCCTTCGACCCATGCGTCAGCTCGGCGTCGATGCGAGCACTCGACACGCCTGCGCCTTGATCACGAGGCGCACATCACGATCGCGTGCGAGCCCGAGGTCGGCGACAGCGCCCGGAGTGAGCAATACGGTCAACACGACGTCGCGACCGATGCGCGCTTCGATCCAGGCATCTTCGCCGTCGATGCGCACGTCCTCGACGCGCGCGACGAGCACGTTGCGCGCCGAGATCCCCGGTAGATAACCAGTCGCGACGAGCACGTCCTCGGCGCGCACGGCGACGAGCACTTCCATCGCTGCCGTGAGTCCGCGTTCGGCCACCGCGAGTTCGACCCCGGGCGCGAGCTCGACGTGCGACTCACGGCCCGGCACCACGCGACCGCGCAGCACGTTCTCGAACGTCCCGGCCGAACGCGCTGCACCGAGCAACACACGGCGCGCGGGGCCGTGCTCGACGACGCGCCCGTTCTCGAGGCGGACGCATTCTTCGCACAGGGCCAGGATCTCGGTCGGATCGTGCGCAACGACGACGAGCGGTATGTCGAATGCTTCACGCACGCGAGCGAGATGCGCCAGGCTCGCGCGGCGCAGCGCGAGGTCGAGAGAGGCCAGCGGTTCGTCGAGCAACAGGATGGCGGGATCGCTGGCCAACGCGCGCGCCAGCGCGACACGTTGGCGCTCGCCGCCCGACAGCGTCGATGGACGACTGTCGAGCAGTGCCCCGAGGCCGAGCACTTCGATCGAGCGCGCCAGTCGTTGTTCGTTCGAGGTCGCGTCACCGCGCGGGACGCCGGCGCGCACATTTTCGCGCACACTCCAGTGCGGGAAGAGCAGAAGATCCTGCGGCACGTAGCCGACACGTCGAACCGCGGCGGGCTCGTCGATCGCGCGAGCGGTGTCGTACCACGTCGCTCCGCCGACCGTGACGCGGCCTCGATCCGGTCGTCGCCACCCGGCGAGGATTTCGACGAGACTCGTCTTCCCCGAGCCCGACGGACCGAACACGCCGAGCGTGCGCGCGCTGCTCGTGAATCGTGTGGCCAGCTGGAACGCCCCCTGCCGAAGCTCGACATCCACGGCGAGATTCATGCGACGACCCGCGTTCGACCGAGTCGTTCGACCGCGAAGAGAACGACGAACGCGAGCGCCGTCGCCACGCCGACGAGGACGAGCGCGCCGCGTTCGTTCCCGAGTTGGATCTCGTCGAAGATCGCGAGCGGGATCGTCTGCGTGCGACCGGGGATATTGCCCGCGATGATCACGGTCGCGCCGAACTCGCCGAGCGCGCGGCCGAACGCGAGTGCCAGCGCCGCGATCAGTCCGCGGCGCGCGAGCGGGATCGTAACGCAGAGGAACACCGCTGCGCGCGACATCCCGAGCGAGCGAGCCATCGTCTCGAGCCGCGGGTCGACGACCTCGAAGGCTGCGCGGGCCGTTCGCGCTGCGAGGGGGAAGGACACGATCGCGCTCGCGAGCACGGCTCCCCGCCACGTGAAGAGGATCCCGGGATCGAAGCCCAGCGTTTGCTCGCCGAACGGTCCACTGCGACCGAACGCGACGAGCAAGAGGTAGCCGATCGCGGTGGGCGGCAGGACGAGCGGCAGCGCGAGCAAGGTCTCGACCAGGCTCTTCCCCACGAACGTACGTCGCGCGAGGAGGTAGCCGGCAGCGAGCGCGAAGGGTGCCGTGAGCATCGTCGCGACGATCGCGACGCGCAGCGTCACGACCAGAGCTTCGACGATCTTCGCGTCGACCACGTGTCAGTTGGCCGAACGCAACACGACGAACCCGTGACGCTCGAAGACGGCAGCGACGTCGCTCGTCGCGAGGTGACGCAAGAACGCCGCGCCGAGATCACGGGCTTCGCCTTTCACGACGACTGCGCCCGGATAGCGAATCGTTGGCACTTCCGCTTCGGGAACACGGTGCACGACGCGGACGCGCTTCGAACGCGTTGCATCCGTCGCGTAGACGATTCCCGCCGCGCATGCGCCCGATTCGACCGCCGCCAGCGCGGCGCGCACGTCGACGCCGGGCACGACGCGCTCGCGCAACAGCTCGTACATGCCGATCGATTCGAGCCACGCTTTCGCGTAGCGACCGGCGGGAACGGTTTCGACGTTCGCGAGCGACCAGCGCGTGATGCGGGCGTCGCCGAGCTGCGAGTTCGCGAAGTCACCCGTGAAAGCACCTGAGGCACCCTCGGTCGGCTCGATCAGCACGAGGCGGTTTGCGAAGAGGTCGCGCCGCGTCGACTCGTCGATACGGGACGCGTTCGCGACACGATCCATCTCGCGATCGTCCGCGGAGAGGAACACGTCCGCGCGATCAGCGGCGACGATCTGCTTCGCGAGGTCGCCCGAGGAGCCGAACGCGAAGACGACTCGCGCGTTCTGGGCCGATTCGAACGCTGGCGCGATCTCCTGCAAGGCATCACGCAGGCTCGTGGCCGCGAAAACAGTCACCTCACGCGGAGCTGCGCTCGCCGGCGCGGACTTCGTGCATCCGACGGACAACACGACGCTGGTGAGCAACGCGAGGATGCGAAGCATGCTTCAAGCCCCTCCGCTGGCGAGCAGGACGTCGGTCGCCTTCACGATCGCCGTCGCGCGCACGCCGATCGCGAGCCCCAACCGATCCACGGAATCGGTGGTGATCACGGAGCCCATGCGCACCCCGGGCGCGACCTCGACGACGACTTTCGTCACGACATCGCCGCGCACGAGTTCGACGACGCGTCCCGCGAAGCGATTCGTCGCGCTGAGCGTTCCGAGGTCGATGTCCGGCTTCGACTCCGCGTGCGCCAAAAGATCAGCCAGGAAACGCACGGGATCCGGACGCTTGCCGCGCGTCGGCGCGCGGATCCCGCGCTCGGCAGCCGCCGCGAAACTCGCGAGAAGACGCTTCTCGTGCGGGCCGGGTCGGAGCTTCTTGCGCTCCCACTTGCTGACCGTCATCGCGTGGACGCCGAGCAGGCCCGCGAGCTCCTGCTGCGAAAGTCCGAGCCGCGCACGCAGGTCCTTGAGGTCCAGGGCCATGAGAGCCAGAGCTTACCGCACTAAGCCCGCCCGGCACCGCTAGAACTCCGGGGCTTCGGGAAGTCGTGTGGGCCGTAAGCAGCGGCGCGGGGTGCTCGCCACCGAAGTTCGGCCGCGCTGGAAGCGTCCGCCCGCGGTCGATCTCACGTCGCTTGCAGCGTCTGCGATCTCGGAAGTCAGTCCGGCGTAGTGGGCTGCACTGCGAACCGACGCTCGAGTCGAGAACCGGGCTGGACGGAGGAGGGACCGGCATCGGGCCGCCTACGCCCTCGAGCGTTCGAAGCGGCGGCGAAGTCCGGGGGAGTGGCTCGAAGCTCACGTGGGCGGCTCGAGGTCTCCGTGAGCCGGGCTCCGGGTGTTCCGCACACCCTTCCGGCCAGCGTTCGGCCGCGAGGCTACACGTGGAGCGGATGTGCGCGGAATCATCGGCGCGCCTGAACGGTGGGTGCGCACCGGACCTAGCGACCTCGGTTGCGGCGTCCTCGGTCGCTCACTCGAGACGAACGGGTGTCGACATGATTCCGTTGGTCTGACGGTACGACTGTGCGACGGCCGAGGTTGAGGGTCGAAGCCGAAGCCGAGGGCTGAGGGCTGAGGGCCGAGGGCTGAGGGCCGAGGGCTGAGGGCTGAGGGCCGAGGGCTGAGGGCCGAGGGCTGAGGGCCGAGGGCTGAGGGCCGAGGGCTGAGGGCTGAGGGCTGAGTGCCGAGTGCCGAGTGCCGAGGGCTGAGGGCTGAGTGCCGAGTGCCGAGTGCCGAGGGCTGAGGGCCGAGGGCCAAGTGCCAAGTGCCGAGGGCCGAGGGCCGAGGGCCGAGGGCTGAGGGCTGAGGGCTGAGTGCGGAGTGCGGCGCGCGGCGTGCGGCGTGCCGAGGGCTGAGTGCTGAGTACTGAGTGCTGAGGGCTGAGGGCCGAGTGCCGAGTGCCGAGGGCCGAGTGCCGAGTGCCGAGGGCTGAGGGCCGAGGGCCAAGTGCCGAGGGCCGAGGGCCGAGTGCCGAGGGCTGAGGGCTGAGGGCCGAGTGCCGAGTGCCGAGTGCCGAGGGCCGAGGGCTGAGGGCGGAGTGTGGAGTGCTGAGTGCTGAGGGCGGAGTGCGGAGGGCGGAGTGCGGCGCGCGGCGTGCCGACGGCCGACGGCCGACGGCTGAGGGCCAAGTCCGGAGACCGAGTGCGGAAGCGGAGGGTGCTGCACCGGACCCAGCTCGTCCTCGCGAAAGTTCTCGATCCACGTCCGGTCGACGCGGGCAGCGATCGAACCGATGCCGAACTCGCCGGGCACTCTCGCCGAATGTCTGCGGAATCATCGCGCGGTCTGGCGGGTGCTCGAGCCGAGCGGTGCGAGTTCTACTCCTTGGACTCGAGCGCGTCGGTCGAGCAGCGACGTGTGGCGCACTGCGCTTCGAATGTTTGCGGAATCAAATCGCGCGCAAGGTGCGTTATTCGATCGGCGCTTGTTTTCTTGTGATTTTCGACGACCAGAGCGTTCGCCGAGCGTTCTATCTGAAGGAGGGTCCGATGGAGCACACGCAGGCGCAATCAGTTCGACAACTCGACCTGTTCCGTCGCGGCGGCAAGCGAGCCGGCGCGGGTCGCAAACCGAGGGGCGAGCGCGCGCTCGTGCCGCACGACACGCGACCGCGCGTGACGCGGCACACTCCGGTCCTCGCTACGACGAGGCTCCTCGCGGGACTGCCCAACCTGCGGAGCGAACGCACGCTCGCGCTCCTACGCAAGACGTTCGCCGCGGGCGCGGACCGATTCGGCTTCCGGCTCATCGAGTATTCGATTCAGTCGAACCATCTGCACTTCGTTGTCGAGGCGCCGGACGAGATCGCGCTGGCGCGTGGCATGAAAGGGCTGCTCGTGCGCGTCGCGAAGGCGCTGAATCGCGCGTGGGAACGGACGGGTCGCGTCCTCGGCGATCGCTACCACGCGCGTGTCCTGAAGACGCCGCGCGAGGTGCGCAACGCGCTCGTCTACGTGTTACAGAACGCGCAGAAGCACGGAGCGCGCATCTTCGGCATCGATGCGCACTCGTCGGGCCCGTGGTTCAGCGGCTGGCAGGATCGGACCCCGCGGAAGGATCGTGCGTTGCCCGCAGCGAGTTCGTGGCTGCTCCTGTTCGGATGGCTGAAGGGCGGACGCATCGCGACGAGCGAGGCACCGCGGCCGGATCCACGTGCGGGGGGCCGAGCGGAATGCAGAACCTGATCCGACGGCGGCGCACGCCGACGCGCTCGGCCACGCGCTCGGCCACGCGCTCGACGACGCGCTCGACGACGCGCTCGACGAAGCGCACGCCGACGCGCCCGGCCACGCGCTCGACGACGCGCAAGGTGTGAGTGCGCGCCCCGCGCGCGTCGTGTATCCGAATACCGCGCGTGGACGCCCTGGATCCACAGGGCTCACCGGCGCTCGCGTCGAAGCCCGGGAGCGCCGGGTCGCCGGGCCGGCACGGGGGCGCTGACCCACACGAAAGCCGGATGCGCCCGAAATCATGTACGTCCGGGGAGCGCCTGTATCCGAGCAGCAGATCGCGGACTTCCACCCCGACGTCGTGATCGATCTCTTCGTCGAGCGCCGCTTCATCCTCCCACCGCCGCTGCCTCTGAGGGTGTTACCACCCGCGCGCGGCGACGCGTTCGCCTTCGACGAGGCACAGACCAGCTTGTTCGCTCTGGACTGGAAGCAGACGACCGGTGGCCTCGTTTCCACGGGCGACGCTCGCTTGAACGAGGTTTCTGCCGGGGCCGACACCAGCATCTCGTTGCTCACGCCGTCGAACGGTGACGATGTCCGTCTGCCCACGATCATCGTGCCCGAGGCGAGCGACGTGTTCTTGCGCGTCACCGCATCGTGCTCGGTGGACCAGTTCATGTACGTGTACTGGAAGCCGAAGGACGCGCCCCGCTTCAAGATCGCATGGCGCGTGCCGATCCCGCTGATCCTCCACAGTCAGGTCACGCACGGTCGAGATCTCCGTGCCTCCCGGTCCCCTCGACGTGATGCTCCGCACGCAATCCACCGCGATCCTGCGCGAGTTCGAGCTGCGCGCGGCGCCGCGGTGAGAAGGAGTCGCTCCTCGATTTTTTGGGGACTCCACGCCGTTGCGGGAGCCCCAAGGTTCGAACTCTGGGCTCGTGAAGGCCAGCATGTGCCGGACAACTCGCATGTGCCGGACAACTCTCGTGGGCCGGCCAACTCTCGTGGGCCGGCCAACTCGCGTGTGCCGGACAACTCTCGTGTGCCGGCCAACTCGCGTGTGCCGGACAAACAGTGCGGTGATTCCGAAGTTCGCGGCATAACTCAGGCTGAATGCGCCTTCCTGGCAAGGCGCAGCGACGTCTCGGGTTCGCTGCATTCCTCGGAAGAGCTGCAACGCAGTCCAGGGAGTCGCAGGCGGCCCGCGTTGCGCCGCGAACTTCGGAATCACCCCACTCGCGTGTGCAGGACGGTGCGGACCACGTCCGAGCGGCGAGGCCTCCCCCGCGCGGGGTTTCTGGGGCTCCTGCGGGTTCCCGCGTGACGTGGCCCAGGGAACGTCTGGAGCCCGCGCGCGCCGCCGTTACTCTCTGCGGCATGGTGCACACAGTCCTCCTCGCATTCGTCTCGATCCTCGTTCTCGCCTGCGACTCGAAAGTGCCGGCCCCGACTACCGCTCCGGCCTCCGTTCCGCCCGCTGCAGCCCAAGTGCAGAAGCCGGCGGCCGAAGCGCCGGTGAAGCCGACGCTGGCCGTCACGCCTCCCGCGCCGACGGCGAAGGAAGCGCCGGTCGCCACACCGGCTTCCGCTCCGGTCGCGGCAACGGAAGCCATGACGGGTGATCCGAAGCCGGGTGATCCGAAGCCGGGCGATGTGAAGCCGGGTGAGGCCAAGCCCGTCGACACGAAGACGGTGGATCCGGCGATCGCGACGATGCGCGAGTTCATCGCCTCGAAGAAGATCGACATGACGAAGCCGACCTGGAAGACGGCGCTGCCCATGCCGCCCAAGCTCACCTTCGACGCGCAGCGCAAGTACTCATGGGTCCTCACGACGAGCGAAGGCCCGATCCGTGTGCTCCTGAATACGACGGCCGCTCCGATGCACGTATCGAGCACGATCTACCTGACGGAGATCGGCTTCTACGACACGCTCAAGTTCCACCGCGTGATCCCGGGCTTCATGGCGCAAGGCGGATGCCCGCTCGGAACGGGCACGGGTAGCCCCGGCTACAAGTACGCGGGCGAGTTCGCGCCGACCGTGAAGCACGATCGCCCGGGCCTTCTCTCCATGGCGAACGCGGGGCCGGGAACGGACGGCAGCCAGTTCTTCCTCACGTTCGTGCCCACGCCTTTCCTCGACGGCAAGCACACGATCCTCGGCGAGGTCGTCGAGGGCATGGAGACGCTGAAGAAGCTCGAGAGCTTCGGCTCGGCCGGCGCCGGGACGCCGAAGAAGCCGTTGTCGATCCTGACCGCGAAGATCGCGGTGGAATGAGCGCGATTCCGCACCCGATCGCAGTCGCCGCGATCGTGAGCGTTATTCGAGCGCGGTCTCGTCCCGAGGGCACTTTCGGGAGATGACCTAGACATGTTCGCGCCCCGGACTCGTCACGCCTTGCGTGGCGGGCCCGGGGCGCGAACATGTACGGATCGTTCCCGAAACCTCCCCGCTGCCGACGAGTTCGCTCGCATTCGGACCACACTCATGATGATCCTTCGCCGCATCGACCCGTTTTCGCTGGCCAAGGTGTTCGGCTTGCTCTACGCGCTGATCGGCCTCCTGGTCGGCGCACTGATCAGTCTGCTCGCCGTCGCAGGCACGCTGTGGCAGGACTCGAGCTCCGCCAATGATGCCTTCGGATTCCTCTTCAGCGCGGGCGCGATCGTCATCCTGCCCTTCTTGTACGGCGCGCTCGGCTTCGTCGGCGGACTGATCACGGCCCTCTTCTACAACCTGGCGGCGAAGCTCGCGGGCGGCGTCGTGCTCGAGCTCGAGCCGAAGCCGTCGGCCTGACCGACGCGCAACGTCGGGGACGTCGCTCGAGTGGGCCGTTCGCAGAGCAGGATTCGACCCGATCGGGTCCAATTCTCGCAGGGCCCGAGCATGCGCACGTCACTCCTCCTCCTCGGACTCCTCACAACCCTCGCTCGCGCGGATGTCGGCGGCGTCTGGACCCCCATCGCGCCGCTGAACACCGCGCGGCAAGAGATCGGCGCGTCCCGCTCGGGACCTTGGATCGTCGTCACGGGCGGGCTCATCGGTCCAGGACTGCAAGCCACGGCCACGATCGAGACGCTGTTCCTGAACAGCGGAGACGTGCCCGATCCGTTGGGTTGGATCCCGCGCGCACCGATGCCGCAGCCGCGCGATCACCACGCCGTGTGCACGGCGTCCGGCGGCCGGGTGTACGTGATCGGCGGATTCGCCGGCGATTTCCAAGCGAAGTCGACGGTGTTCGCATTCGACCCGCTGACGGACTCGTGGGCCGTCCGTGCCCCGCTGCCCGCCGCACGTGGAGCGAGTTGGGCCGTCCCGCTCGGCCAACGCATCTACGTCTTCGGTGGTGTGGACGCGGCCGGCGTCGTGAAATCGACGACGTTCATCTACGACTCGGGCACGAACACTTGGAGCCAGGGGATGGACATGCCGACAGCGCGCGAGCACCTGACGGCCGCCGCGCTCGGCAACTTCATCCATGTCGTCGGCGGTCGGAACGGGAACTCCGTCGGAGCGCACGAGCGCTACGACCCTTCACTCGATCAATGGACGGTGCTCGCGCCGCTGCCGACTCCGCGCAGCGCGACAGCAACCGCGGTGCTCGGTGGACGACTCTTCGTGATGGGCGGCGAGATTCCACAGCTCTACGCCGTCAACGAGGTCTACGAACCGGTGACCAACACGTGGAGCGCGCAAGATCCAATGCCCATCCCGCGACACGGTGTCGCCGCGATCCCGCTCGCGGATCGCATCCTCGTGATCGGGGGCGGAATCGTTCAGGGATTACTGCCGAGTGCATATGTCGACACGTTCCAACCGCTGACGGTCGGAGCGCAGCACGCGTGCGAGTGCTCCGCCGGAGCTCCGTGCGGGAACACCGCGAGTGAATCGGGCTGTCGCAATTCGACGGGGCTCGGCGCGGAACTCACGGGCGTGGGTCGAGCGAGCATCGGCAACGATTCTCTCGTGGTCGTCGCGACCCAACTCCCGCCGACGTCGCCGGCGCTTTTCTTCCAAGGTAGTGCGTTGGCGAACGGCGGCGCCGGCGTCCCATTCGCCGACGGATTGCGCTGCGCGAGCGGGACGGTCGTGCGTATCGCGATGAAGACGGCCTCGGGCGGAATCGTGCGGTATCCCGAGGGCGGCAACTCAGCAGTCTCCGTGCGCGGCAATGTGTCGAGCGCGACGACGCGTCATTACCAAGTCTGGTATCGGAACGTGGGCGGTCCGTGCGGCGCCGATTCGAATCTCACCAACGCGCTGACCGTCGATTGGATGCTGTAGCAGCCTGTCGAAGTGCGCTGACCGTCTCGGGCGACTGCAGTGCCTGCGAGGTCGTCCGAGCGCTCCGAAAGACGTCCAGCGGTTCGAGCCGGCACCGCGTGACATAGAGTCGACTGCAGTGCGGCTGCCTGGGTCCGTTCGACCGCCACGCGAGATCGCCACGTCCTGCCGAGAGGATCGACGTAGTGCGAGCGGCCCACTCGGTTCGGAGGTGGCGTCAACGCGGCGAGCGCGTGTAACGTCCGGCGCACATGGAGCTCCTCGCAGGCCTCGGACTATTCGTGCTCGCGTTCGTCGGCATCGGAGCGTTGTTCGGGTTCCTCGCTTTCTTGAGGCTCGGGAAACTCGAACGACGTCTCGCGGATCTCGAACGGGAGCGTGGAGACGAGGCACCCGTGCCCGCCGAGCCCGGTGCACCGCGGGTGCTCGCGGCTTGGCACGCCGCCGGGAAGCTCGGGACGGCACATGAAGAGCGCGCGGCGGTCGAACCGGCGTCCGACCCGCAGTCGACGCCCGTCGGCGCGACACCGCGCGCGCCGACGAGTACGGCGGCTCCGGCGCCGACCGTTTCATCAGCACATCCAGCTCCGTCGCCGACCCCGGTTCGAAGGGCCGAGCCCGTGCGCGAGCCGCCCCCGATTCCGAGTGCGAGAGCAGCGAGCGTGCGCGAACCTGCGCCGCGCCCAGTCCCCAAACCCTTCGAACTCGAACGCTGGCTCGGAGTGCGCGGCGCTGCAGTTCTCGGCGGCATCTTCCTCGCGATCGCAGCCTTCCTCTTCCTCCAGTACTCGATCGAGCGCGGATGGATCACGCCCAAGCTGCGCGTTCAGACGGCAACGGTCATAGGCATCGTGTGTTTCGTCGGTGCGTCCCCGATGCGGCGGCGCGGCTACGAAATCACGGCCAACGCGATCACCGGCGCGGGCGCAGTGATCCTGTACGCGGCCGCTTGGGCCGCGAGCATGCTGTACGGATTCGTGTCGCCGCTCGTCGCCTTCGCGGCGATGGGCGTCGTCACCGCCGCGTGCGTATCCGTCGCCTGGAAGCACGGATCGCAGATCGTCGCGGTGCTCGGCCTCGTCGGCGGGTTCGCCACGCCGCTGGCTCTCTCGACCGGCCAAGACCGACCGTTCGCTCTCTTCGGCTACATCCTCTTGCTCGATCTCGCGTTCCTCTTCCTCGCGGGCAAGCGGAAGTGGCCCGCGATCGGAATGCTCGCGCTCGTCGGCACCACCTTGATCCAGGGCGCGTGGGTCCTCGTGAATATGGATCCCGGCGAGAGCTGGATCGGACTCTCGATCGTGGGGCTCTTCGCCCTGACGTTCGCCAGTTTCGCCGCGACGCAGAGCAGCAGCGAACGCAAGAGCTGGATCCCGGCGCAGACCGGCGCACTGCTCTTGCCTTTCGCATTCGTGCTGTATTTCGCGTCGAATTTCGACCTTGCGATCCCGCTGGGCGCGCTCGCGCTGCTCGCGGCGCTCTTGTGTACGGCCGCCGGCGTGCTCGCGCGCGGCGAGAAGACACCGTGGCTCCCCGTCGGCGTGGCGGCGGGCTCCACCGCGCTCCTTTTCACTTGGTGCTCGGCTCGGACGACCGAGTTCACGGCGAGCACCGCGTGGCTCGTCGTCGCCTGTGCACTCGGACTCGCGGGACTTCAACACGCGTTCGCCGAGTGGCGGCGCGCGGATGGATCGCGCGCGCCGGGCGCGATCGCAGGTGCCGCGACGAGCACGATCGGCCCGTTGATGCTCTGCGTGTACATCGCTCTCGGTCCGGGTGCGGCGCATCCGTGGCCGTGGATCGTTCTCTTCGGGACGTGCGCCCTTCTCTCGCAGAGACAAGCTGCGCTCGCGGGCCGCATCGAGCTCGCGTGCGTCGGTGCGGCCGGAGCCGGCGTCGGCCTCGTTCTGCAACGTTTCATCGTGCTCGAGGCGCTTCAGTTCGATCGCGACTTACCGATCCTCGCCGCGATCGGCGCACTCGGAGCACTGCTACTCGTTGCCGCGCATCTGCGGCAAAGCGATGCGCGTCGATCGGCCTTCACGGCCGTCGTGGGCTACTTCGCGACCGCGATGCTCGCGGTCTGGAGCCCAGACCTCTGGCGCGTGACGATCCAGCCCGTGCCCGGTCTCGCCATCGGCGCGGCGCTGCTCCTCGCGATCGGAGCGCTCGCGGCCGCCACGGGCGCGCGATCGGGGAACGCGTTCCTACTGGCCGCGATCCTCACGTTTCTGACGCAAGCTGCGCACATCGTCGACGCGGATGCGGTCGCAGCGTCCACGCATTGGGCAGTCCTGGTCGGGCTGCTGGCGGCGACCACCGTATTGTTCGCCGTGTGGCCGCTCGCGACGCGCGCGAGCTGGAAGCACAGCGAACTCGCTTGGTGCACGGCAGCGCTTCAACTCGTCGTGTGGGCTCTGCCCGTCGGCGCGCTCGTCGAAGCGCGGTTCGCGAGCTCGCTCGACTTCGTCACGCCGCTCGCCTTCGCGATCCTCGCCGGTCTCCTCGCGAGATTCGTGTGGGCCGCCGCAGACGACCTCGAAGGCGAGCCGCGCCGCGTTCAACGCAGCGCGCGCATCGCCGCGACCATGACAGCGCTCCTCTTCGCGAGTTCTGTCGTGCCGGTCCAAGTCGACCGCGAGCCTGCGGCGATCACGCTGTCGATCTTCGCGGCCGCGCTCACTGCGTTTTGGTCGCGCATGGACAGCCGCATCGTGAAATGGATGGCCTTCCTCGCGCTCGGCACAGCGACCCTTTGGATCGTTGGGCGCGACGCAACTTGGTCGTTCGTCGTACCGGCACGCGCAATCGTGAACGAGCACGCGTGGATCTTCCTGCTCCCCGCCGCGTGCGCGGCCTTCGCGGCGCTGCGCTTCTACACGCAGGAGTCCAAGCGAGCGCGCGGCTTCGAACTCCAGTTCGGCAATGACCGCAACGCTGTCGTCGCCGGCCTCGCGGGGCTGGCCGCCGTCCTCCTCGTGTTTGCCTGGATCAACGTCGAAATCGCGGGCCTCTACGCGATCGGTGAGCGCGGTGGACTCTACGAACCGCACGAACGAGGCCGCGCGTTGGCGACCTCGATTGCTTGGGCCCTCTACGCACTCACGCTGCTCGCGCTGGGCGTCGTGCGAACTTCGAGCGGCCCACGCTGGGCCAGCCTGATCCTGTTCCTCACCACGATCGCGAAGGTGTTCTTGTTCGACCTGGGCCACCTCGAGGGACTTCAGCGCGCCGCGTCCATGCTGGGTCTCGCGCTTGCGCTGATCCTCGTGAGCCTCGTCTACCAGCGCTTCGTTTTCCGTCGCGTGAAGGGAGCGCCCGAAGCGCTCGCCGGCGCGAAGCACGGCGATCGAACGTCGTGAGTCGCGGACGGCGGAGCGAGCCGGCCGCCGCGGGCGCTATCCTCTCCTCATGCGCGCACGTTCCATGACTTCGCGGTACTTCGTCGCTCTCTTCGTCCTCGCGTCTGCACCGCTCGCTCAGGCCGAGGATCCCGCTCGCCCCGTTTTCGTCGATGGCGAAGCTCAGATCGTGCCCGCGTTCGCGGACGAGAAGCAGTGGATCCATCACGATCTCTGGGTCGAAGCGCCTTTCGACTCCGATGGGGATGGGAAGCTCGATCGACTGCACGTCGACGTCACGCGTCCGAAGCAGACCGAGACCGAGGGCTTGAAGCTTCCCGTCTTGTACGAGACGAGCCCGTACTACTCTGGAACCGGTCCGAACTCGCTCGATGCGTTCTGGAGTCCGAAGCAAGAGCTCGGAGCGCCGCCCCCCGACCGCGCCGACGCGCCGTCGATCACGTTCCAAGGTCGGCGCACAGAGATCTCGAAATCGCTCGTGCAGAAGTGGGTTCCGCGCGGGTTCATCGTCGTCCACTCCGAATCGCCGGGCACCGGGTCGTCGCGTGGCTGCCCCACAGTCGGCGGGCCGAACGAGTCGCTCGCCCCGAAGGCCGTGATCGATTGGTTGAACGGTCGCGCGCAGGGTTTCACCGAGGTCGAAGGCGGAACCGAAGTCGTCGCGTCGTGGTCGACGGGCAAGGTCGGCATGACGGGCACGTCGTACAACGGCACGTTGCCGCTCGCAGCGGCGACGACGGGCGTCGAAGGCCTCGAGGTGATCATCCCCGTCGCGCCGAACACGTCTTACTACCACTACTACCGCTCGAATGGGCTCGTGCGTCACCCCGGTGGCTACATGGGCGAGGACGTAGACGTCCTCTACGACTTCATCTACAGCGGCCCGCCCGAGCGGCGCGCGTGGTGCAACGAGAACGTGCGCGACCGTGAGATGGCGCTCGGCCAGGATCGCGCGAGCGGCGACTACAACGAATTCTGGCGCGGACGTGATTATTGGAACCAGTTGGGGAACGTGAAGGCAGCCGTTCTGCTCGCGCACGGTCTCAACGATTGGAACGTGATGCCCGCGCACAGCATTCGCGTGTACGAAGCGCTGAAGAAACAAGGTGTGCCGAGCGCGATCTACTTGCACCAAGGCGGTCACGGCGGCGATCCACCGTTCGCGACGATGAATCGCTGGTTCACGCGCTATCTGCACGGCGTTTTGAACGGCGTCGAAAAGGATCCGCGCGCCTATGTCGTGCGTGAGGACCAGAAGCGCGGTGAGCCGACGCCGTACGCCGACTATCCGAATCCCGATGCGCGTTCGGTCTCGTTGTTCCCCCACCGCGGCGGCGCGAAGGTCGGCGAACTGGGCCTCTCGGCGGAGAAGTCGGCGGGTCGGGAGCAGCTCGTCGACGACGCCGCGCAGACCGGCGCCGCACTGGCACGCGCTCTGGAATCCAAGCATCGATTGCTGTACGCGACGCCGGAGCTGAAGCAGCCCGTGCACGTCTCGGGCACGCCGAAGATCACGCTGCGAATCGCTTGCAGCAAGCCGGCCACGAATCTCTCCGTGTGGCTCGTCTCACTGCCGTGGGAAGACGGCGAGAAGATGAAGACGAATTCGAATCTGATCACGCGCGGTTGGGCGGATCCCCAGAACGTCGCGTCGATCGAGCACGGGGAACCGCTCGTGCCGGGCAAGTACTACGACGTGAGCTTCGAGCTCGAGCCCGACGATCAGATCATCCCAGTCGGGGAGCGCATCGGACTCATGGTGTTCGCGAGCGATCACGATTTCACGCTGTGGCCGGCGCCCGGAACGGAGTTGACGGTCGATCTCGAAGGATCGGTGCTCGAACTGCCCGTGGTCGGCGGCGTGGACGCATTGAGGCAAGCGCTCGGAGAACGCGCGCGCTGACGGGGTGCCACGATCCTCGATTCGGCGTCGAAGACCGCTGCCGCACACTTCCGCGGCCACCGGAGCGCTCCACCAACCGGTCCGACTTCAGTGCGGTCGGATCCGGAACGCCGGCCGGGTGCAGCGCTGAATTCCGGGCCGGAACCCTCTCGAGAGTGTCCGCGCGCGCTGCTGGCGCAATTCGAGAGTTCGAGCGACGATCGAGACTGGGACGCCCGATCCCGGCACGGATCCTCTGACGCCGTGGTCTTTCTGATTCCGACTCCCATCCGAGCCCCCTCCATGAATCGTCCCTCGAACACTGTCCTCGTCCTCGCGTGTCTCGCGGCCTCCGCCTCGGCACAGAAGCACGAACCGCCGATCGTCAAGGGCGATGCGCCCGGTCACTACGGCCCTCCCTCCGGCACGAGCTTTCTCCTGCTGATCGGAGGCTCGAACGACTGCGCGAATGCCGCGGCCAGCGACGCGATCAGCGGCGTCGGCACGTTCGCCGTGAACACCGTCGGCGCCACGACGGGCGTCGCGCCGCAACCGGTCGGATTCTCGACGATCAAGAACGACGTGTGGATCTACTGGACCGCGCCGACTTCGGGCCTCGCGCGTCTCTAGACGTGCGGCGGGGTGACCGTCGACTCGAAGGCGGCCGCGTGGGCCGCGAACAACGGCACCCTGTGCCCGAGCGGTACCCAGCTCGCCTACAACGACGACGCTTGCGCGTTGCAGACGCGCATCTCGTGGACGGTGACCGGGGGCACGAACTACTTCCTGCAACTCGGTGCGTTCACCGAAGGCGTCACCTACTCCGGCACGTTCACGTTGGCCGTGCTCCTGCCTCCCACGAACGATGCCTGCGCGGCGCCGGTCGCACTCGTCGGTAACGGCCCGCACGCCTACGACACGACGCTCGCGACGACGGGTGCCGAAGGACAGACCGAAGGCCTGTGCAGCGGAACCGGCATCGGCCGTGACGTCTGGTACACGTGGACCGCACCGACGACGAGCACGTGGGCCGCTTCGACTTGCGGCGGAACGCTCGACACGAAGATCGCGATCTACCCCGTCGGCGGCTGTCCGATCGCGGGCTCGGCGCTCGCCTGCAACGACGATTCGTGCGGCGCCCAGGCGCAAACCCAATTCAGCGCGACGGTGGGCACCACGTACCTGATCCAGCTCGGCCAGGATCCGACGAACACGGTCGTGGGCGGCACCGGCAACCTCAGCTTCGTCGACGTGACACCGCCGACGAACGACAACTGCACGACTCCGATCGTCATCAGCGGCCCGGGAGTCCACAACTTCGACAACCGCTTCTCGACGACGGGCACGGAAGGTCAAGCCGAGTCGCTGTGCTTCTTCTTCAGCTCCACTGCGATCTACAAGGACGCGTGGTGGACGTGGACTCCGTCGCAGACCACCATGGTCGAGGTCTCGACCTGCGGTCAGGTCTTGGGCGGCACGGACACGCGCATCGCGATCTACAACGGCGCGGGTTGCCCGACGGCCAGCGCGATCGCTTGCAACGACGACGCTGGTGCTTTGTGCTCGGCCTCGACGCTCAACACGATCGTGACCTTCAACGCGGTGTGCGGGCAGACCTACACGATCCAAGTGGGCAACTACTCGACGGCGGCGAGCCTCTACGGCACGTTCACGATCACCGAGTCGGCCGGCACGCAATGCGGTCCGCCGGCGACGCCAATCTGCTTCGGCGACGGCAGCGGCAACCCGTGCCCGTGTGGGAACACCGGCGCGATCGGCAACGGCTGCGCGAGCTCGGTGAACGCCAACGGCGGCAATCTCTCGTCGAGCGGTTCGGCCAGCATCGGCGCGGACACGCTCACCCTCCTCGGCAGCAGCATGCCGAGCTCGAGCGCGCTCTACTTCCAGGGCACGTCGGTCCTCGGCTCCGGCTCCGGCGCCTCTTTCGGTGACGGTCTGCGTTGTGCGGGCGGCACCGTCATTCGTCTCGGCACGAAGACGAACGTCAGCGGCGTGAGCCAATACCCGGTCGGCGCGGACCCGAGCATTTCCGTGCGCGGGTTGAACTCGGCCGGCGCTTTCCGCGTCTACCAGGTCTGGTACCGCAACGCAGCGGCGTTCTGCACGCCGAGCACATTCAACCTGACGAACGCCGTCAGCGTGACGTGGGCTTTGTGATCGCGTGATGAGATCCGGCTGCGCGAAGACCGCGCGGCTGGAACTCGTGAACAGCGCGGCGGTCGGACCCCAGGTCCGGCCGCCGCGTGCTCGTAGGGCTTCGGGCCGTGCGAACAATCGGGTCGAGAGAGGTCGCAGCGAGCGACCATCACGAAAGCGATGTTGAACTCAGGGCGGGAGTCCGGCCGCGTACCGCTATGCTTGCGTCGTCGATCGGCCCGAACCCTGGCCGAGTTCGACTCCCCCTTTCCCTTCGCGCTTCCGGTTCCCTGCCCCCATGAACCGACTCCGCACGATCGTTGCTCCATTCGCGGTCCTTCTGCTCGCGAGCAGCTGCAGTTCCTTCACCGCGTTCCTCTACCAAGGCCGCCTCGAGTACGGCCCGCGCCAAGCGAACGGTCAGCAGACCGGCACATGGAAGTACTGGTTCGACGTCGATCACTTGAAGGTTCGCGCGATCGGGAACTTCGAAAGCGATCTACCGGTCGGACACTGGGAGTTCTTCCACGAGAACGGCACGAAGCGCTGGGACATTTCGTTTCGGGACGAGGCTTACGACGGTCCGAGCACGGCGTGGTGGCCGAACGGGAACCTGCGTTCGAAAGGCGCGTTCGACGCCGGTCTCGAGACGGGGCCGTGGATCTTCTGGAGCGAGTCGGGAGTGAAAAGTGCCGAAGGTTCCTTCGTCCGCGGAGCACGCGACGGCGAGTGGATCCATCACGCGGATAACGGAGCGGTGACGGCGACCTACGCGTTCGAGCGCGGCGCCCAGAGGGGCACCGAGCCATCGACTGCGATCGCGCGATCGGAAACGCCACCGGCCGTCGCCAACAGCAAGCTTCCGCCACCGGTTGCGGAGCCGACCGCGATTGCACCGCCCAGCCCCCCCGTTGGAGTTGTCGCAGCGCCTATCACGAAGACGCCGACCGGCGAGGGCCAGGGCGATGCCGGTCTCGCGAATCGGCTCGAAGGCTATTCGATCGCGGAACTGACCGAGATCTACACGACCGGCCAAGCGCCCAAGCAAGCGGGTGGCGGAGGTATGGTGGGCGGTTACGCCGAAAGTGACCCGCGCAATCCGCCTTCGCAACCGAAGCGCGATGATGTGAAGTCCGACCCGTTCGAAGGTATGCAATTGCCCTGGACTCGGCTGGTCCAAGCCGACGGAAAGGTGCTCGATCTGGCCTCGTACCGCGGGAAATCACGAGTGCTCCTGGTCATCCTGCGCGGGCTCAAGGGGCGAGTGTGCGAGTACTGCACGGCCCAGACCCAGGCGCTCCAAGCCAGCGCCGATCAGTTCCGAGCACTGAACTGCGAGATCGTGATCGTCTATCCCGGTCCCACCGAACGCCTGGAGCAATTCGTGGCAGCCGCGCGTGAGTACTACCAAGTGCACTACGGCTCGCCGCAACCGGCGACTTCGTGCAAGCTCACTTGCGACGATGGGTTCCAACTCGTGGACAAACTCGAGCTGCGCGGTGATCTCGCTCGACCGGCCGTGTTCTTGATCGACGAGCAGTCGACGATCCGCTACTCGTGGATCTCGAAGGACAAGCAAGATCGCCCGTCCTGCAACCTCTTGTTGGAAGCGCTCAAGGCCATGTGAGACCGGACTGAGAGCCCGTGAGACAATCGAGTCTACGGGCCCTCAGAATCTAGTGGCGGCGCTCCGCGCCGCTAGAGACCGTGATTTCTTCGCGGTCTCCGAGTGAGGCGCGCGAGCCCCACGAAAGGTACCGTCCGCCCTGTGACGCACCGCTCCCCCGCCGCGGACATCCTTCTCTGACGATGTCTGGCACTCGCTCCACGGACAACTCCGATTCGGACGATCCGGCACGCGCCGGATCGACGCGTCCCTCGAGCGAGGCGGAAACGAAGCAGCGCATCGACGGCGTCGAGCCTGAGCGCCGCCTCCCCGACATCCCGGGTGTCGTGCTCACGGGGGAGCTCGGCCGCGGCGGGATGGGCGTCGTCTACTGCGGCCGCCAGGTCAAACTGGGTCGCACAGTCGCCGTGAAGACGCTGGGTGTCGACTACCGAGGCGGCGCGATCGAGCGGCGCTTCCTCAACGAGGGCAAGAACCAAGCTCGCCTCGACCATCCGAACGTCGTCGTGTGTCACGACAGCGGCACGACGCGCGCGGGCGAGCCGTACCTTGTCCTCGAGTACGTCGGCGGTCCGAATCTACTCGAGTGGATCAAGGAGCACGAACAGCTCGAACTCGTCGATGCTCTGAACTTGGTGCTCGTCCTCTCACGTGCGTTGGAGCACGGCCTGGAGAGGAATCTAGTCCACCGCGACGTCAAGCCCGAGAACGTGCTGCTCAAGCCAGACACGCACGCACGGTCGAAGGCGTTCCCGTTCGTGCCCAAGTTGGCGGACTTCGGTCTGTCGCGTAGCGAGGATGTCGGATCCAGCGGTCGACTCACACAGCAAGGTGAGGTTTGGGGTTCGCCCCAGACCATGGCCCCAGAGCAGTTCGACGGGTTCGCGGACGTCGATCACCGCGCGGACATCTACGCGCTCGGGTGCGTGCTCCATCACGTCCTGACAGGGAAATCGGCCTTTCGCGCCACGACGCTCGCGGAAATCAAGAAGAGGAAACGCGACGGACCCGTGCCCGATCCGCGCGAGCTCGTACCAGGTCTTCATGCGCAGACGGCGGACCTCGTCGTCGCGATGCTCGCGATCGAACCGGACAAGCGGCCACACGGATATCCAGCACTCGAGGAGCGCATCACTGGGATCCTGGAGGAACTCCAGCCGCGAGCACGAGTCGAAGAAGCGCGGCGCAAACGCTTCCTCGTGCGCGTCGTGCTGCCGCTGCTCGTACTCACCATCGCGGCCGTGACGTGGGCGATCGTGCGCGGTCGCCCGGTCAACGGTCCGCCGCCGAATGTCGCGCCGATCTTCACCGCGCTACGTGGACCACTGCGCGTCGACGCGGGCACCGTGAACGAGCTCGTCGCGGAAGCGTCTGATCCAGAGGGCGGAGCCGTGACTTTCGAGTGGAACTTCGACGGCCCCTTCTGGTGGAAAGCACCGGCGAGCGGAGCGTCACCGACGTCGCGAACCGTGCGGTGTCCCGAGCCGATGGACCCAGGCGACTACGAGATCGTGGCTCGCGTGAGGGCCGTCGATGCCGAAGGCCTGGCCTCGCCCGAGAAGGAGCTGCGACTCGCGGTGATCGCCGACGACAAGGGGCGACCGCTCAAGGCGCCCGTGCAACTCTCCGGCGAGGACGAAGCGCTGTTCGCGAAGCTGTGGAAGTTCAATGGCAAGGGCTTCGAGCTCGACGATCTCGGCCGGATCTGGGGCCGATCCACCGGGAACGATGCGTGGATGACGACGGTGCTACCGCGCGGACTCTTCGTCTTCTCGGGGCGCATCACGGTCGAGCGCGGTGACGCGCGGCGGCGCGCGCAGCTCTTCTTGAAGTTCGCGCGGTCCGAGGGCCGGACCCGCAGCATCAAGATCTACCCGGCCGAGCGCACGAGCTACCTCGGCATCGATGCAGTCGGCTTCGATACGGATCCGAGCGCGAGCATCGGAGAGGAGCAGCCGATCGATCTCGTCGTGACTTGGGACGGCGCGGTGCTCGGCGTGCAGGCGAAGACGGTCGTCGAGATTCCCAGTGATCCGTCCGCGGAGCCTCCCAGCACGCAGCCGAAGGTACGCATCGAGGATCTGTTCGAGGTCAAGGCCAATGACGGTCAGCGCCCGGAGACGCTGACCATCGAAGTGACGGGTGGAGACTTCTTCCTCGAGAATCTGCAGCTCGCGCCGTTCTCGCCGCGGTGACGGCCGCACGGCCGAGGCCGATCACGCGGTCCGACAGACGCACGGATCGCGGGGAGTCTTGCCGGCTTCGTGAGCTCGACGACGTTCGCTGGTCAGAGCCTGTTCTGAATCCACGGCTGTCGTGCCGTCAAGCGGCGCCACTCGCGCCGGGCAGAACGCACATTCGACTGCTTCAAGCGCTCTTGGAACGCGTGAAGACATCACACGCCCTCACGCCGCGAGGCCGCAAGCTTCAGAGTGCCCGTCGACTCGATTTCTTGAGCGCTCTCAGGGCGTGAACACGAGCACCGCGTCGTTCGATTCGTCCGTCGGCAGGTTCGAAGCCTGCGACTCGAACAGGATCGGAATCCCGCCGAACAGTGGCCCGCCGCCGCCGGAGGCACCGGGTTGACGGAATCCGCCGGCGAGCACGCCGGTCGATGCTGCATCGGCGGTCTGGCCGTCGCGCGTGATGCTGATTCGTTCCGGACGAACACGTGAAGTGCCGAGCAGCGTGGCGAGATCGACTCGGAAGATGTCGCTGGCCTCGTTGTCGTCGAACGGCCGCACGACGTCGATGTTGTCCGCGAGCGATTCGAACAAGACGTAGCGGCCGTCCGGGGTGATGCGCACCCCGAGAGAATCGCCCGGTGACGCACCGCCTTGCGCGGTACCGAGGGTCAAGAGCGGAAGCCGTTTCTGATTCAGCAACGTCGTGCGGTTCGTAGCGCTCTCGTGCAAGTACGCCTGGAAGGTCGCATTCGGCGGCAGTCCGTTCACGAGGTTCGTCTTGGCGGACTCGAAGCCGACGAGCACGTCGTTCGTGTCGGCGTCGATGACGTGGATGCAGGCGTTCGAGGACGCGCCGCCCACGCCCTGCCCACCACCATTGCGCGTGCTGGCACGCGCGACGGTGCGCGCATCCGCGATCGAGGTCGCGCCGAGGAGCGCATAGAACACGTCGACGACCCCATTCGTGTCGCCCGCGACGAGGTCGGTCGCCGACGACTCGAACACGATGCCGCGATTCGAGTTCGCGCTGATCGCTGGGGCTGACGAGCCTCCATTGCCGGGCGACAACCCTGTCGCGTCCGCCGAGACGAGCTGAGTCCGGTTCTCTGCCACCTCGCGCACGAAGACATCGGTGAATCCGTTCTGATCGTCGTCGAAAACGCCGTTCCCGCTGGGATCGGCGATGTTCGTGTCCTCGGAAACGAACGCGATGCGGTTGCCGTCGGGCGAGATCGACGCGTCCGTCGCATGACCCGTCCCCTGGGCGCTCGTCTGGTTGCGAACGCTGACGCGACGGTTCTGACCGATGACGTAACGCAAATCGACGGAACCCGCGGTCGGGATCTCGCTCATCACGAAATCCTCGTCGACCCAGACCTCGACCGCGGAACGGAACACGTCCGAAACGCCGTTCGTGTCACCCGCCACGAGGTTCGTCGCAACCGAATCGAAGGCCACGAAAACGGTCCCTGCAGCCGCTGCACCAGGGTTGCCGATTTGGAAAGCAGGATTCGGCACGTACGTGATCGACGGTCGGCGCGAAGCCGCATTCGCGGCGACACCTCCTGCTCGAGTCTGTGAGACGAGGACGATGTCACGGCGGGAACCGAGGCTCACGCAATTGAAGGCCTCGACGGGGTCGCTCTTCGACATGTCGAATCCAGCAACCCAGTCCGCGACCGCCACGCTCCATTCGCTCTCGAAATCGATCGGCACGCGACCGAGCGGCGCAGGCGGCGTGAACGGCGCTTGGCTGCTCGTGATCGCCCAGAAGATGAACGGATCGCCGGTGAGGTGCGTGAAGACTTCCTTCGAATCTCCGCGGAAGCGATTCGCGATGCTCTGGCAGAGATCCGCCGGAGTTCGGTTGCGGAAGTCGAAGTTCGTGTCGCTCGGCATGACGGGGAACGGCGGTGATCGCCACGGGAGCCCGTCCAAATCCGTGCTGAACCCCGTGACGGCAGGCGTGTGACAGCCGATGCAATTGATCTGCGTGCAGGTGCTCAGGTCCTGGACGGCGTGGTTCGGGTGCGAGCTGTTGACGTCGCAGGGGCCCGGATAGTTTTGTCCGTGACAGGTGAGGCAGCGCGGATGCTGGGTCACGTCGAAAATGCGCAAGTTGAAAGCGCCCGAAGTGTCCCCGGTCGCCGAAACGACTGCTGACAAGAAGACGTCCTCTGCACCGTTGTTGTCGTCCGGCGCGATCGACACGTTGCTGGCGTTGACCGAGAGGTCGATCGGATTGACAGAGGGCCCGGCGCCGTCCGCATCATCGGTCGCGGCGCTCGTCACGAACGCGACGAACATGACTTGGTGGTTCGACCCGTTGAAGTTCGGGATCTCGGCACCCGCCAGGGACAGACTCGTGATCGGTGCCGAAGGGTTGATCCCGAGAGCGAGACCGATGCCGGGTGCATCGTTCACTGCGGGTGCTCCTTGGCTGCCGATCGGTGTCGGAAGGCCGCCGTTGCATGCGCTGGAGGCGATCGCGAGGGCGATGGCCAGTTCGAGACGACAGAGTGTGTTCATGTGATTCCTCCCGTGCGTTCTCAGTAGGTCCAGGTTGCGCCGATGCCGGCCCACACATTGTCCGCGTCGATCGGTAGGTCGCTGTCCGTGAGCACCTCGAACCAGTCGCGGAAGGCCGAGTCGACGAGCGTCGAAGCACCGAGGAAGAGCGACAGCGTGACGTTGGTGGCGATTGGATACGCCAGACGCGCGTCGACCCCCAGGTCCGACAAACCGCTTTCGGCGATACCCATCGCCCACTCGGACTGATCCGCGCCCGAGTACCCGAGGTGGAGATCGAGATCGAGGGTCAGCTTCTCGTTGAACGCGAACGACCGCGCGAGCCCGCCGCGTAGGTAGAAGTCCTCCACCTCGTCGTAGTCGTAGTGGATCTCGAACCGCGGTGTGATGCCGACGAAGAGTTCGTTCCGGGACACCGTGACCGATACTTCATTCGTCGCGCCGCGCACTCCTTGCGCAGGTCCAAGGACGAATTCCGAGCCTTGGGTCAGCGTGTAGTTCGTGAGCGCGACGGTCGCGTCGAATTCGCCGAACGTGCGGCCGTAACGCCCGAAGAAGCGCACTTCGCTGAAGTCACCCGACGCGCCGTCTGGGTACCAGGCGTCGCCCGTGTCATCGCGAATGTTCACGTTCCCCCACGCACCGATCGAGAGACGGCCTCCGTCTTTCGTCGGCAGGGTGACGACGGACGACCCTTGCACGACACCCGTGTCGACCTCGGGGACACCGCGGTGGTTGTATTGCGTCAGCGCCGCGAGATCGAAACGCGCGCGCGGCGAGGACTCGGGTGCGACGATGCAGCTCGGCAGGAGGAGCAGCGGAATGCACGCCGCGAAAGCACGAGTCTGGAACGAAGGATTCACGGTGACATACTCCAGAGAGGAGGAACTTGGAAGGTGTCGACATCGTTCGACGACGAGCCTCGGCACGAAGATGTGCTCTCGTCCTGGATCGATCGAGTTCGCAGTCGTCGAAGGCGTGCCAAAGTCCAGGCGTCGATCCGTGGCACGAGCGTCGGGACCGAGATCGTCGGATCTCGACTCGAGCGCTGCTCTGCGCGCGGCCGTTCAAGGGACGGGATGCACGAATCGAGACCAGCGGGAAGTCTCATCGACAACGAGCTCGAACGGCCCCGGGGGGGGGTCTGCGGAAACGAGCCGCTCCGTGGATCGGGGCGGACGGCCGAGAAGTGCCGTGACGCGAGTATCTGGACCTTCGCCGCAGTTCGCAAGGAGGTGAGCGCCTGCGATTGCGGGTAGAACCCTCTACTGCGGGTCGATCAGCACGAACCGCAGTGCCTGCACGCACGAACCCGGCAGGTTGCTCGTATCCGGGTCGTCGACGATACGCAGCGCTCCATTAGGCGCCGCAGCGACGGAGAGAATCACCGTGAATGGGATTTCCGTGCCGCAGATCGGGAGCACGCAAGCGTTCGGACAGAAGTACTCGTAGCTCGTGATCTCGTAGACGAGCGTGCCCATCGAATTCAGTGCGGCGATGGAGGGCCCGGAATTGCCGGTGGTCGCGGCGTAGACGACTCCGAACCCGTCCACGGCGACGTCGAACACGGACTGGCCGCCGGTGTCGGCGTTGAAAGTCGGATCCAACACGGCGATCGGACCGCCGGCCGAGAAAGGATCGACCACGAGTCGGGAGATGCCCGACAGCCCGCCGCCGCCCGTCGAACTGCCGAAGATGAGTCGGCTCTGGGCGTCCAACACCACGGAGTCCGTGGAGAGCACGAGTTCGGGCGGTGTGACCAAGACCGGCGCCGGCGGCGATCCGAAGGCCGCGATGCGGAACAGGACGGGCTCGGACAGCCCGCCCACAGGATCGCCGATGTAGTAGATCGCGCCATCGCAGGCGACGCTGAGCGTCTGGAACTCGAACGTAGTGAACTGACCGAGCGACTGTTCTTGCGGCCCTGATCCGTCGGCGCCGAGTCCGCGAAGGACATAGTCGGGCGGAACGCCGTTCACGAAGTCGACCCAATATCCGTTGCCGGCGCAGTCCGCTGCCACATTGGGGATGATCGGAGTGAGCGTCTGAGTTCCGAGGAACCCGGTGAATTGCCCGCTGATCTCCCGCAGCAGCTGATTCGTGGCCAAGCTGTACTGGCGGACGAAGAAGTTCGCGGTCGGTCCCACGAGGTTCGATTCGGGAGCGAGGAAAGTTCCCACGCCGGCGTAGGCGACGTAGTAGAGGTTGCCACCCGCTGAAGTCGCCGAGGCTTTGCTGCCGACGGGCAGATCGCCGCCGAAGTAGACGAAAGGTGGCGCTTGGCTCGAAAACGTCGCGCTCGAAACGCCGACAGCGCTGCCGCCGTACATCAAGGGGTCCGTCTGGCTCGAAGCTTGAATCGGATAGACGCCCGGCACGTTCTGCAAGCTGACGAGGGTGAGTCGATTCGGCTGCGAGGTGACATCGAACGCCGACAGGACCGAAGCCGACACGAACCAGTCGACCGGCTCGTTCGGCGCGCCGGGAATCTCCGCCGTGAGCACGATCGTCTGTCCCGCTTTGGCTTGGATGCTGCACGGATCCACGACGACGCCGCGTTGAACGCAGTCGCTTTCCGAGACGAAGCAGGCTGCCGTCGCGAACGGAATCGCGAGGAGGATCATCCGCCGTGCCATCACAGCCTCACCGATATCCCGAAGAGCACGTCGAACACGCTCTCGTCCCCACCCAGCGAGTCGTCGAGCGATGTGAACGAGACACGCGGCTCGATGTCGATCGAAACGCGTGGATCGATCCAGAATCGAACGCCGACGTGCGCACCCCACGAGAAAGCGATGTCGCTGTCGCCGCCCGATGGATCCGAGCGCAAGAAACCGATTTGTGGACCCGCGTAGAGCGTCATCTGCGGCGATGTCCACCAGTTGTAGTTGTAGAAGGCACCGGCATAGACATCGATCGAGTCGCCGCCCAACTCATTGCGAATGAAGCTGGGCGCCAGTTCGAAACCGACTTCGTGCTCGCGCTGCAGGAACCAACTCAACGAACCGCGTCCGGTGAAGCTCTCCGTCTCGTCGGCCGCGCCGGAGACGCCGTCGGCGTGCGCGTAGCGATAGTTGGCGGTGAACCCGAACAGGAGCTCACCTTCGCTCGCTCCATAGATGACTTCCTGCGCCATGGCGTTGGGCGCGGCCAAGCCGACGAACAGGACGATGAGCGTGCGGACAGAAGTCGATTTCATGGGGGGTCCGGGATCGAGGCGGCCGTGACCGTCGTGGGCGGCGCCTCCTCGAAGGACTCGAACGCTACCAAATGACGTATGGCGGCTCCTACCGAGCGCCGCGAAGCTCGGACGGTTTCGACCGGCTCGAGACGGCGTCGTTCCGACGCGCAGCCCACCTCGGCCTCGCGTTCTTCGACCGGCTCGTCCACGATGAGGTCGAGGAACTTCTCCCTGTCCAAGCGCGCTTTCGTCGCCCTCGCGTCCTGTCTCACGCTGGCCGCACTCGTCGTGCTGGCCACGCGCATCGGCGCGACCCGAGTCGATCGCGCCGTAGGTCCCCTCGCGAGCGCCATCCCTGCCCCGCAGGTCTCGACGGAGGATGCGACGGAGCGCTCGCGGCGTACTCCGATCGCACCGCGCGGCCGCATCGACGGCACCATCGTCGACGTCCACGGCACGCCGATCGATCCCAGCGGAGGCTCCATCGAACTCCGCGGTCCCAGAGATTCGCTCCGATTGTCGACCTGGGGGCCCGACGGCAGCTTCGCGTTCGAGGGTCTCGAGCCCGGGAACTGGGTCGTGCGCGTTCAGGCTCCGAACCGGGTCGAGAGCGTCGCTCGCGTCGACCTTCGCGCTCCTGACGGCACAGGTCGCGCCGACGTCGTCCTCCAGCGCGTCCGGACCGTCCCGGTGCGCATCGTGGATTCGGAAGGTCGCCCGCTCGCTGCGGCACTCGCGGCGAACGACCTGCGACCCGCGCACGCCGGACGCATCGAGGTGCACGTGCAGGGCCAAACGATCGTGCCGCGCACGGCGCGCGCGTTCATCGAAGTGGGTGGCGGCTCGATCCCGATCGTGGAGGGTTCGTCACCGCGGCTGCGCCTCATGATCGGAACGGTGCTGCTCGACGAAGTCCGTCCGGAGGAAGGCGCGACCGAGATCGTCCTGACCGCCGACGTCGAGCGCATTCGCGCCTACGCGGCTTGGATCACGTTCGAGGTCCCTGAGCCTGCCCCGAGATCGACGACCGTCACGGTGCGCTTCGACGGCCGCGAGGACCAGGTGATTCGCATCGCGAACGAAGACCGTGTCGCACGGATCGGTGTCGAGCCCGGAAGAGTCGTCATCCAGATCGCTGCGGAGGGTCAGCGCGAGATGTTCGTTCGCTGCGTGCTGGCTCCCGGTGAGACGCACGCGCTCGGAATGCTCGCCCTCGAGCCCGAGTGCATCTTGCGCGGTGTCGTCCGCACGGACGATGGACGTCCGGTCGGTGGTCCCGTTCTCGTACGGCAACGCGCGGACAACCCGTCGCGTCCCGACGACCCGTTTCGCGTCGTCGCCGACGTGAACGGCCGATTCATCGTGCGCGGTCTGGGAACGGGAAGCTACACGGTCTGGTGCGAGTGGGGTGGCCCCGCGGTCCGCGTCGAACTACCGCAGGCCGCGGATCTCGAGTTGGTCGGCCAGTTCCCAGCACCCGACCGACAACGTCAGGGTAAGCGCTGAATCTGCACGTCGGAGCCGATCACGAACGCGACGTGCGACGGATCCACGCACACGATCGCCGACAGCCCGGGACGTGGTTCTCCCCAGCGAAACGAGGCTTTTCCGTCACCTTGTGCGTCGTAGACGCAGACCCGCCCGTCGTCGAGCGCGTACGCAACGAGGCCGTGTCCCGCCGCGAGGTGCGTGACGTGCAGGTCGGGGGACTGCGGCTGCGGCAAGTTCACGATCGTCGTGTTCCGTCCGCGCTTCGGGTCGTGCCGGATCACGACGACGTGCTTGTACTGGCGCTGCTGCCGCGGACCCGTGTTCTCCGTCACCTGTTGCGTGCCCGCGACGTAGAGGCTTTCACCATCACCCGCGCACGCTTCGAGCCAGTGCAGCTCGGACCCGAACGGGCGCTCCTGCGAAGTCACGAGCCCGCTCGATCGGTCGAGATCGACGACCATCGCTTGCGGATTCGAGAACGCGCTCATCTTCTTGAATGCGACGACGAGCATGCGCGTCGGTGAGACGGGCATCACGTACTCGAGATTCTCGAGACCGAGCCGATCGAGGAGATCGCGGCCATCCGCCGTCCACAAGTGCTTGCCCGCGAGCGCGTCGTAGAGCGCGATCGTCTCGTCCTCGATCGTCCCCACGGTCGTGCCGCCGATGCCGAGCGACTTGGGCGGCGTGGACCACTTCACGTCCTCGACGCGTTTCACACGCGATTCCGAGGTGTTCACGACGACGATCGAATCGCGATACGCCAACGCGGACCAACCCGAAGTCGGATCGTTCGCGACGGCGAGCGGCGAGGAGAGTGGAGCTTCCGTCGGGAAGGCTTCGCGACGCGTGCCCTCGATGCGCTCGACGCCGGCTGAAGAAAAGACGAGGACGCTCGCCTCGCCGACGGGCACGATGCCTAGGCCGGAGGTCGACATGCTGCTCTGCTTCGGCGTCGATCCGCAGGCGACGAGGCACAGCGCGAGCAGCGGGAGGACTTTCTTCATGCCGGTCGAGCTCACTCTCTGAGTACGGGCGCGTCGAGCGCGGGTCGGAAGCCGAGGTAGGTCGCCTTCTTCGCCGAAACGTTGCGGCGGAACGTGATGCGACACGAATCCGCGGTCGAGTTCCAGCTCCCCCCGCGGATCTCGGGCTTCTCGGCGCTTTCGCTCGCGCACCACTCCGAGACGTTGCCACCCATGTCGAACGCGCCGCAGGGCGCGATGTCCTGCGGGAACGAACCGACGGGCGCCGTATGCGGGAAGCCGTCGCTCTTTTCGTCCGCGTTGCAGGCACCGGCGATCCAGCTCGCGCCCCACGGATAATCGCGTCCGTCGTTCACGCCGGCCGCGCACTCCCATTCGCGCGGCGTGGGCAGGCGCAAGCCCAGATCGCGACAGACGCCGCGCGCGCGATCGAATGGCAACAGCACGGCGGGATGCGATTCGCGGTCCGATGCGATGTCGTCCCAGAACTCGGGCCGGTTCTCCGGTTCGGCGTAGAACCCCGCGCCTAATCGCGACATGTCGCCGACCGTGAACTCGTGGATCGCGATGTAGAACGCCGGGATTCGCGGGTCGCCGGGGACGAGCACGAACTCCAAGTTCGATCGAGCGTGGACGACGCGACGCGGGCGACCGCGTTCGTCGAGCTTCGTGTCCGCGGGAATCGTGCACCCCGCCGGAGCCGCGGGAGCTACGCGAACGTAGGTCAGGTCGAAGGACGCGCCGGGTTGGCCCCCCTCGTCGTAGGGCACGAGCTGGAACACGTTCGCCCCGAACGCGAGCGGAAGTTCGATCGTGAAGCCTTCGGCGGTGGGCTTCGCGACGACGTCCAGCCGCGAGCCACCGCGCGTGACTTCGACGCGCGACGGTCTCACGTTCGTCGTGGCCGACACGCGCACGGTCGCGTCGGCGGCCGAGAGGCTGCGCCCCGACGCGGGTTCGATCGTCGCGACCGATGCAGCCGTGCGCGTGCGTTCGATCGCGAAGACCTTGCGCGCGACATGGTCGACGGCATCGCGGGCTTCGACCGTGAACTCGTTGCGTCCGGAAACGAGCGACATCTCTTGCGAAAAACGCCCGTTCACGTCCAGCACGAGCGGGCTCGCGTGATCCGCCGCACCAGCGCGAACGATCGAGGACGTGCAGCCCGTGATGTCCGTGACGACGCCGTCGATGCGCACTCGGTCCGAGGACGTGGGCTCGAGCGGCGTCGTGAATCGAATGACGGGATCGGTGAAATCGCCGATGAGCGTGTGCGTGACCGTCGTGACGAGTCCGACGGCATCCGTCGCGCGTACGACGAACTCGTTCGCGCCCTCCATCGGCACGAACGTCGCGCGGAATCGCCCGCCAGCATCAACGGGCTGAGGTTGGTCCTTCCCGATCAGCAAGGGCTTCGCGGACAACGAGCCGCCATCCCCGTCCGTGATCGAACCAGAGATCTCGAGTTGACGCCGGCTCGTCAACCAACGGCCGCCGGACTCGATCACGCCCTCCGGCACGTCGAGGACCAACATCGGAGCTCGCGTGTCGACGAAGACACTGCGCGTACCGATCTCGGCACCGTCTTCGTCGCGAATGCGGATGCGAGCGGGTTGGTCGGTCGGCACGCGGATCTTCGCGCGCGCGAAGCCATCGGCGCCGACCTCGACTTCGCGATCGCCGATCTCGATGCGTTGGCGGCCACGCGCCTCCACAGCCACGTCGATGTCCGGATCCGCGAAGCGCGCGGAGTCTGCCGGCGATTGGAACGCGATCGGCGCGAAGGTGACGGAAGGTGTGTGTTTCGGAATCTGCGCGGTAGGCGCTGGATCTCCGTCGTTCGAACCGCGCGTCACGACGTCGGGTTCGTCCTTCTGGTTGCCGGTCCAGAGCATCCAAGCGACTCCGAGCGCGATCGCGACGCCCAATGCGGCGACCCACTTCAGCGTCCGACCGATCTCGCTCTGTCCACCGGAGATGCCTTCGAGCTGGACGCGCAACTCTTCGGTGCCCGGTCGCTTGTCCTTCTGTCGCTCGAGCAAGCGCATGACGAGCGTGCGCAACCACTCCGGCGTGTCCTCGTCGAGGGGCGGCGGCGCCTGCGTCAGCCGCGCGGCAGCGACCTCCATGCTCGTCTTGCCCGTGAACGGCACGCGCCCCGAACACATTTGGTAGATGATCACGCCCAGCGCATAGAGGTCGGTCTTGCCGTCGACCTTGCCCTGGCCGGTGACCTGCTCGGGCGCCATGTAGTGCGGCGTGCCGATCGCGCCACCCGACATGGTGTGCATCGACTCCATCTCGCTGAACTCGCCCTCGCGCGACGTGATCTTCGCGATGCCGAAGTCGAGCACACGCACTTCTTCTTCGGGCGTCCCCGCTTTGACGAGGATGATGTTCGCCGGCTTGAGATCGCGGTGATAGACGCCCTTTTGGTGCGCGAACTCGAGCACATCGAGGATCTGCCGCACGAGCTGCACGATGCGCTCGGGAGCCAACGGCCCGACCTTGCGCAAGACGTCGTCGAGGCGAACGCCGTCGACGTAGTCCATGACGTAATAGAGCCCGCCGTCGCCCGTGGCTCCGTCGTTGTGGAAACGCGGAACGTAGCGGTGCGAGATCGCCTTGACCGTGATGATCTCGTTGCGGAACCGTTGCGAGAGATCGGCGTCCTGCGCGAGCTGCGCATGAAGCGTCTTCAGCGCGCGCAAGTTCCCGCGGTGCACCTCGTCACGCACGAGATAGACGACGCCGAAGCCGCCTTCGCCGAGTTGACGTTCGACGACATAGCGATTGTCGATGCGACGGCCGGTGCTCGCGTCGCTCGTGGTCGGCTTTCCGAGCACGACGGTCCCGCCGGCCTCCGCATCGAGCGCGATCGTCGCATCGATGCGCGGCGCGGCCCTGATGGCACTCAGGATGCGTGTGCGAGCGCCTTCGTCACCGCCGCTGTTCTGGCGCGCGAACTCCTCGGGCTCGACTCGCTCGCCCCGCGCGCGACGCGCAAGAAAGTCCGCGATCAGGTTCTCTATCGGATCGATGCGTTCGGGGTCGACCATCGTCATACCGTGCCTTCGTTTCGCGACGGTAGGCATCCTCACCGCGCTACACAAGGAGCGGGATCGACCGTGGAGCACGCCCGGCTGGAGCCCCGGGTGCGCTCGGCGCGAGAGGCCGTGAAAGATTCGCGGGATCTCGCGCTTTGGAGCGGCGCGACCGGTCTTCGAGATCCCGCGAGCTCCATTCCTTCAAGGGCTCCCGGCGCAGGCTGGCGCCCATAACTCTGTGATCGCGCGGCGCGAAGAGTCTCGGAAATCGCAGCTCAGCGGGGGCTCGAAACAGCGGTCGCGGGAGCGCCGCGCCAGTGGAACCGAGCGCGAACGTGGCACGCGAAACAGGCGCTGTCCGCCTCGGACGGGATCGGCACCTCGGCGACCGTCCGCGCGTTCTCGACGCCGCCGTGGCACGTCGCGCACGCGCTCGAATCCGTGTCCTGCGCGTGGCCGCGGCTCCAGTGCGAGAAACCGGGCGTGTCGGCGCGCATGCGTTTCGCCTTCTTCCCGAACCACAGTGGATCCGCACCGTTCGCATCGTCCGGGTGGCACAGCGCGCAACCGGTCGCCGAAGGCCCGCCGACGTGCTCGTGGTCGTAGTGACAAGCGATACAGTTCGCCGCGTCGGAAAGCGTCTTCGGTTCGGCCTGGAATGCGCGTTCGCCGGCCTCGAAGGTGTGACACGCGAAGCAACCATCGGCGAGAGGGCCGTTCGGATCGCCGTTCATCGCGCGCACGTGTGGGGCGTGCGGGAAGTCCGTGCGCATTCTCTCCGTCTTCATCTCGGAAGGCTTCGCGGCGAGCACGAGCGCGTCGCGCGATCCGTTGCGCATTTCGTGGTGACACTCCGCACAGGACGTGAGCGACGGTCCGACGTACGACTGCGCGTCCGCGTCGGTCCCTGCGAGGTGCGTCGACGTCGCGAGCTCGGCGTGACATTGCGCGCACACGTCACTCAGCGCGTCCGATGCGGGAGTACCGCTCGGTCGCACGCTGCTCATGTGGACTTCATGCCAGAAACGGCCGTCGATCTTCTCTCCGGCATGCAACGGACTGCCGCTCGGGTGGCATTCGACGCAGCCGCGCTGCGCTCCCTTCGCGTCGGCGACCTTGGCGCCTTGGCCGAAAACGTCGCCGTGCGCGCGGCGCTGGAGCGTGAAGGAGAGGCTCTCGTGCTCGTTCACCTTCGATGAGCGCAGCTCGGCAGCGTGCACGCTCGTGTGGCACGCGACGCAACCGGATTCGTCCGTGCCGAACTCCAAGGATGAGCGCGCGCCCGATCCGTGCCACGCGAGGGCGACGCGATGCTTTGGCTCGACCTTGTCCGCGAACGCGGCGAGCGTGGGGTCGCGTCCCCATGCGTTGTTCGCCGTCGGTGCATCGTCCGCCGAGTGACAATCCATGCAACGCCGGAACTCGACCTTGGCGAAGTCTCGGCCGACGGCGAGCGCGGCTTCGGTCGTGTCGCGCACGTGGCAGATCTCGCACGCGTGCTCTTTGTGTTCGTCGTGCGGGAATCGGTCGTACACGAGGTCGTGCTCGACCGGCTCGAAGCGTGCTGGCTTGCGCACGACGTTCTCCGTGGCGGGTGGACCATCTTCGTGGCAACGCACGCAAGACGCCGCGAGCTGTTTCGGATCGGGCAGGAACGTGCCGTCCGCCGGCTTCGCGCCGCTGTGATCGAGGTGACACGACGCGCAGACGTCCGCGTCGAGCGTGATGCCCATCGCCGCGCGAAGGCTGCTCGGGTCGCAATAGAACGGGTGATTCTGCGCGAGCAGCGTGTCGTGGCAATTGGCGCAGCGCTCGGCCGGAGCACCACCGAACGTGTCATGACACGCGCTGCAACCCTCCCGGCTCGCAGTCTCGTGGTGCTTCGCGAGCCAAGCCGGAGTGTCCGCGGTGGGCTCCGTCTCGAAGAGTCGCGCGTGCGCGGACGCGAGCGGTCCGGGCTGCAGGACTACGCCCCGTCCGGATGGCATACACAGCGCGAGTAGGAAAAGAAGGCCCGCCGCCGCGGCGATCTTGTTGACGAGCGACAAGGCGCCGAAACGGCTGAAGAGGACTTCGTCGCGCACGAGTCGCTCGGCGTCGCCGCCGACCACGAGCTTGCCGCTCTCGTCCTTGTGGGAACTCGACGGTTCGAAGAAGAAGGGTTTCGAGTCGACCTCGAGCTCGAGCGTCGCGCCGCAAGCCGACACCGTTATCCGGGTGCACCCGACGACGATCACGTCGTTCGCGCCGAGTATGGCCGCGCCGCGCAGCTCCTCGCCGTTGCGCCACGTCCCCGTTGCCGTCTCCTGATCCTCGATCACGAAGCCCGAAGCGCCGTGCGAGATCCGCGCATGATGGCGCGAGGCGATCGGATCCTTCAGGTAGAGCGCGCACGAGCTGTGCGTGCCGATCTCGACCGACTCGACGTCGGTCTCGATCACGCTCTTGCCGCTCTTGATCTTGAAGAGGGCCACGGATCAATCCCGGAACAGCGCTTCGGGGGCCACGCGCTCGATCGCAGAGCACGGACAGTTGTAGACGCACGCTTCGAACGGCATCCCCGCGCACAAATCGCACTTGACGGCTTTGCCGGCGACCTTTTCTTCGCGACCCGTGACTTTGTGGACCTTCGAGCCTGTCTCTTGGCCCTTCGAGCCGCACACCGCCTCCGATCGGAACCAGTGGCCGACGAGCGGCAGATTCGCGAGGATCGAAGGTGTGACATCGCGCGGCCCTTCGTCCGGAGGCGGCGTCATACGAATCACGTTGTACGGACAGCTGCTGACGCAGGACGTGCAACCCACGCAGTTGTCCCACACGAACTCGATGGTCCCGCGCACGTCGCGACGAATCGCGCCGTAATTGCAGGACATCATGCACTCGGGGATTTCGCAGTGATAACAGGCCGAAGCGAGCGTCTTCTGCGTCGAGATGCGGTTGCCCGTCTTCGACAACCGCGGCACGCGATCCGCGTGAACCGCGACGCACGCTTCGACACACGCATTGCAGCGCACACAACGCGCGAGATCGATGACCAGCGCGTGCCCGCCCTTCGCGGACTCGTTGGCGACCATGACTTCGACTTCGTCCGCGGTAGGCGCGCCCTCGCGCCCTGCCTTCTTCAAGAGATCGAACAGGCCCGGCGCGCCGCCGGCTTCTTGCCGCGCGAGCAAGTTCGCCGTGCCTTGCAACTGCCCCGTCGCGTCGGGACCGGCGATTTCACGCAAAATCGCTGCCGGGATCTTCACCACGTCGGTCGGCGCCATCGTCTGGTACGTGCCGATCCACCGCGGATCGCTTACGGCGAGCGACGTCTCGCCGAAGCACGAATTGTCCATGTAGAAGCCGAGGATCCGCTTCGCGCCGTCTTTCCCGATCGTCGTGCATTGCACTGCGCCGCTGCGCACGAGATAGATCGCGTCGGCGGCAACCCCTTCCTCGGCGATCACGCGATCGGCGGGCAGCAGCTCGAACTGCACGTGCGGCTGCAAGCGCTTCAAGACCTCTTCGGGAAGAACGCGAAACAGCGGAACGATGCGCAAGTGCGCGGCCAGCGATTGAACGCGATAGCGCTCGTCGACCAACTGCGCGAAGGCCTTCTCGCCGCGGTAGAGAGCCTTGAAGGCAGCCGGGTCGACGCTGACCAGAGTGCAGGCCGTTTTCGCCTCGATCGAGAACAGCGCCGGTTGATTGGACAGCGCGCTTCCTTCGCCGAACCACTCTCCCGGCTGCAAAGCGCCGAGATGCTGCGGCCGTTCGGTACCCGGCTCCGTGCGATAGCGATCGGCCAAACCTTGCAGCAGGATCCACAGCCGATTCGTGTAGTGGCCTTGCGTGACGAGCGACACGCCAGGAGCACACGCATGGAACTCGAGGCCGCGCAGGAGCGTTGCGATCGACGCGTCTTTGGCGATCGTCGCGAGGAGCTGGACTCGATCGAGTCCCTTTTTCCGGAACTCGTCGCGCGGCGAGACGGTGGCGTCGGGAGTGGCGCTCATGGTGTCTCAGTAGAGCCAGATGGAGAGGATGTGGGCGGTGATGACGGCGAGCAAGACGATCGATGCGGGAACGTGAACGAGGCGCCACGCGTTCATCGCGAACTTCACGCGTTGGAGGCGAGCCAGTTCGGCAGAGACGCGACGGCGCTGGCCGACCAACGTGAGCACCTCGCGCGCACGACGCTCGGCGTCCGCTGCGGGTGCGAGCGCGGCCGCGAGGCGAGGGAGCAAGTCGGGAGCCGATTCGCGTTTCGAGATCGCGGCGGCGATTGTCGGGTCCTTCTCGCTGAGCCTCGCAGCTTCGGCCTCGACACGCCGCGTGTAGTGGCGATCCAACACGAACGCTTCCTCGATCGAGAGGTCGCGCTCCTCCTTCGTCAACCATCCGGGTCCGACTAGCCAGAATCCGAGGCCGACTAGCCCTGTCAGGACCACGACGAGGGTGAGTCCGTTCAGAGCGATACCCATCGGCGTGTCGAAGCGACCGCCGCCGTGCCCGAACGTCAGGATTCCCGCGCCGAGGCCGTAATAGACGTGCGCGTGCAACCAACGCGCGGTCCGCGCCAGCGGCTCGGTGCGCTGCGTGAAGAGCGCCGTCCGGCCCGCTGCGTCGTTGGCGACGCGCACGACGAGCACGCGACCGCAACCCGTCTCGCGCAGGATCGCGCGTGCCGCGTCGAGGATCTGCGAGCGATCCGTGAGCGTCTTCGCGGCGATCCGGTCGCGCAGGACGCCGAGTCGTTGCTCGGCCTGATCCATCGCGTTGCGCGGGACTTGGCGGCGAAACTCGGGCGAATAGCCCAGTTTGTGCGCGTACTTGCGCAGCACGTAGGCGTACGCCGCGAGGAAGAGCGCGAGTGCGATCCAACCCGTCCACAGCAAGTAGTCGCGCTGTCCCTGCGGTGCGCGACCGATCGTCACGCGGCCGGTCAGGGCGAGCGCGGCGAGTCCGCCGACGACGAGGATCGCGACGAGGCCGTGGATCGAGAGGAGCAGCGTGCGGTTCATTGCGGACGCTTGTCGCCGCCGGGGAAGTTGGAGAGGAAGTTGCCGTCCGACTTACGCGCGAACCCGCCGGCGCGCTGCTCGGGAGGAACGCGGTTGTCCTTGATCGCCCAGTGGCAGTCGTAGCAGGTCTTGTCTCCCGGGCGGCCCGCGATCGTGTGCGGACTGCGATCTCCGCCGGGCTTCGGGAACGTCGCCAGCACCGCCGTGACCGGCGCGAGCTTGCCCGGAAGTTCTTGGACGTGGCACTCCACGCAAGCTCGATCGGTCGGATGGTGTTGAGGTCCGTTCAATGCAACGCGTACGCGATCGACTTCGAGCGGCACGCCGATGCGCGGCAATCCCGAAGTGTGGCAATGCTCACAGCTCGCGACACCTTCCGCGCCGATTCCACCGGTGAAAGCCGCATGATCCGCGTCGTGTTGGTGGCATTGCACGCACGTCAACGCCTCGGCGCGCACGCCGATGTCGCCGCCGCGCTCGCTCGGATCGAAAGCGTGGCAGCTCGAGCAGGTCACCAACTCGCCGGAGCGCGGATCGCGAGCCTTGCCCATGTGGTCCGCGTGTCCGAAGGCGACGACGTCACGTCGCGCGGGCGGAGTCAGGGAATCCGGATCGACACGGATACCCGGGTGGCAGACGGTGCAGACTGCGGAGTCGAACGTGAGACGCCGCTCGATTCCCCGGGCCTCGGCGCGCACGGCGTCCCACGGTGAACCGATCGCGGCCGACTGCGCCGAGTGCGCGATCCCTGTGTGGCAGACTTCGCAGTCCGTCGATTGGGGATCTCGACCCAGGTGCGACGCGTGCTCGAAACGCCGACCGGCGATGCGCGACGGCCGCGCGGGCAACGAGGCGCGGTGACACGCAGCGCAATCCTGATCGGGCTTCGGCGCGAGGCCTGGGTGCGACTGCGCGTCCATCTGGAATGCGATGTCGCCGACCGCGATCCGATCGACGGCGGCCTTCGGGCGCAGAGTCTTCGGGTCCCCTTCCCCGAAAGCGTGGCAACTCGTGCACTCGTCCCACCGACCGTGGTTCGGTGCGCGAAAATGCGGCACGTCGTGACAGCTCATGCATCCGGCGTAACCCGTGCGATCGGCGCTCAGGACGAAAGTCGGTGGAAGCGAGGTCCCGTCCGGCGCCGACGTATTGCGCGCCGCGTGCTCGTGACAGGTTAGGCAACCCTCCGCGTCGATCTTCGCGCGCGAACCCGCGACCGCGAGCTGGCGATCCTCGACGCCGGACCCGAGGTGATCCTCGTGCGCGAACGTCAACGCTGCGGCGGACGGCCACTTCGTGACGGCGCGATCGACGCGCACGGGTGCGTCGCGTTGGACGTGGCAATCCGCGCACTCTTCCGCCGTGTATTCCTCGAGGTGAAGGTCGGTCGCCGAAGCATCCTCGACATCGGCGTGACATCCGAGGCAGGCCGTCTTGTCCGCGAGTTTCTCGCGCGAGAGATGCACTTCGTGCGGGTAAGGCCCGCGGTCCGCGCGCGACATCGACGGATCCGCGTTCAGCCACTCCGTGAAGCCGACGCTCAGTTTGGCGAGATCGACCGTGCGGCCCGCGAGGGGTTCGAAGGTGCGCGACTCTCCGCCCTTCGTGTGGCACTCCATGCAGGCTGGAACGCCGGTCTTCGTGCTGAAATCGTCCATCAGCTCGTCGGAATGCGGTGCGTGGCACGCGCGACAGGCCATGTTGCCGTGATCGAGGTGCTCGAACGCGCTCTGCGAACCGCGACCCTCGCGCAGCCCGCGCTCGTAGCCCTGCGTGATCTCGAGCGCGATCACGCCTTCGTAGTGACAGATCTCGCACGTCGCGAGGACCGAACGTGCCGGCCGCGTGATCTTGCCCGCGGCATCCTTCTCGCCGAAGTCGTGACACCCGCGACAATCACGCGCGACCTCGACCTTTACCCAATCCGCGTTGCTCCGCGGCGGGGCGGGCAATGGTCGGCCGATGTTGTCGTACCAGGACTTCGAAACGTGCGAACGGTGCGGGAAAGGCCGCTTCTCCGGCGTTTGCGGGCGCGCGGCCGCTGAAGACGCGACGAGGAGCAGTGTGCAGATCGCGAATGAGGCAGCGAAGGCCCGCGACGCTCGAGTGCGCTTCCAGAGCACTCGAGCGTCGCGAGTGCGCTTCCAGAGCACAGCCCGCGGACGGCCGAGCTCATCTTCGCGGCCCGAGACGTCCACCGCGCCGACTCTCCTAGCCGCGCGAAGGGTCCGTAGCAGGCCGTCGAGAAGGGGCGCTTTCATCTCTCGGGTTCAACGCAAGAGAAGGACCGCGATCACCACCGCGGCAGCGATGAGCGACGCGACGAGGATCCACGTGAGCTTGTTCCCGGGCGTGCCACGACCCGCGGGCGACAGGCCGGCGCGGATGCTGAGCAGCGCGTCGTCGACGGCTTGGCACCACTGCGCGACCGTGATCGCATTCTCGAGGATCAGGAACTCGCCCGGATGACGTCCTGAATCGAATGCGGTTCGCGCTGCGCGCAACTTCTCCTGCGGCACGTTGGGGTCCTTCGACAATCGCATCAGCGCCTCGGGATAGGGCTCGACCGGGCTCGGCCGCTCGCCGGTCTCGGCTGCTCGCACGAAGAGCACGTCGATCGTGCCGAAGCGGATGCGTCGATCGCACTTGACCTCGAGCTTATTCGGCTTCGACGCGGCCTTCGCTTCCCCGACCCAAGTGCCGTTCTTGCTGTCCAAGTCCTCGATCCAGAAGTGTCCGCCGTCGAAAGTCAGGTCCGCGTGCTGGCTGGACACGCCCTCGTCCTCGATCGCGACCGAGACGGATCCGACCTGGCGTCGGCCGATGCGAGTGTTGGGTTGCGTGATCGGCGCGCTCCGGCCGAGTTTGTGGACGACGAAGACGAGTCGCGGCGCGAGAGCGACGAGGCGTGCTGCGATCGCCGACGGATTCATGGCCGAGCCGTCGTGCCCCATGGTGCGGTCGAGATCGGGCGCGGTCTGATCCTTCGGAACCGACTCAGGATTGTCGGCGGGCTTCGGGATCGTCGCGGGAATCGGGATCGCTTGGGACGCCGGCTTCGAGATGGGCGGCGGACGCGGGGCGGAAGTCGCCGGCGCGGGAGCAGCAGGCCTGTTCGGCAAGAGCGTCGGCGCATCCGACGCGTCGGCGCCCGGCGCTGCACGCACTGCCGAGTGCTCACGCGGCGCGGAGCCCTCGCGAGAGGTTCGGTCCTCGCGCGCAGCTGGCGGTGATCCAGGGCGAATCGTCGCGTTTTCCTGCGGCGGCGGCGCAAGCGGCCGAATCGTCACGTTGTCTTGGGGAGGCGGCGCGAGAGGGCGAATCGTCGCGTTTTCCCGCGCCGGTTCGACTCGCGATCTCGCCGCGTCGGGGTCCGCGGGCGACGCGGCACCCGGCCGGATTGTCGCGTTATCGCCGCCCGCGGACGCTCCGACGACGCGTACCCAGCAGTTGCCGAGCTGGATCTCGAGATCGTGGGCCAAGAGGACCGTCTCGCCACGTCCGAGTTTCACACCGCCCGTGATGCGCGTGCCGTTGCGGCTACCGAGGTCTTCGATCGCGAGCTGACCGTTGACGAGAACGAGGCGCGCATGCCGCGCCGAAGCGGAGTCGTCGTCGATCGCGCAGGTGTTCTCGAGATCGCGGCCGATCGTGAGCCCGGCGACTGCCGCGAACTCGCGCACGGGTTTCCCGGCCTCCTGGATGAGCAAGCGCATGAACTCTGGGTCCTCGATGACGGAGCGGGCGTGGTGCGGACGCTACAGGTTCGCGGCGCGCGCCGACGAACATGGTAAATGGCTTCGGCTCCGCACGTGCGCGCCGATGTCGTCGCTGGCCAAGTTCATTGTCCCTTCAGGTCGACGCCCGGAGTGGTATCTGCGGGACCTGCACCGCGCGTCGTCGAGGGACGCTTCGGGCTGGCGACCCGCAACGGCTGTCCCTTCTTGTCGAGGTAGATGCGTTGCATCTCGGCCAAGTTCAGGGGACGCCCGCCGAGCCGGCCGAACACCGCGACCTGGTGCCCGGATTCGTCGACGGCGCGGTCGCGGTCGAGACCGCGCGACAGAGCCAGTGCTTCCGAATCCGTTGCGCGCGTCGCGAGCAGCCGCGGCATGGGTCGCGGCGAGAATCCGTACGCGCTGCGCCCTCCGTCTTCGGGCGTCACGAGCGCCACGACCCGGAGGCCGTTCTCGCCGTCCGCGAGGTAGGCATAGAGGCTGTCGTTCGTCATGCCGCACACGACCGCGTTCAAGTCGTCGATCGATCCATCGGCATCGAAGACTTGGTCGAGCACCGGCTTCTCGGGACGCTCGACGTCGAGGATGACGAGACCCTGCTTTCCAGCTGCGACGTAAGCCCAGGTCCGCGCCACGTAGATCGAGCGCGCATCGGCGATCTCGACTCGTGCGCCCTCGACCGCTCGCATCGCGTTCGGTGCGGTCACATCGAGCGTGATTACGCCGCGCGCGTCGACCACGAATGCGTAGCGGAATTGCACGACGATCGAGCGCGGGCGGTCGACGTGGGGAGCGCCCACAGTCGCCAAGATGCGCGGCACGAGCGGGTCCGTGATGTCGATTGCGACCACACCGGCATCGCAGCAGACATAGGCGGTCGTGCCGGCGATGGCGAGATTGACCGCACCCTTCAAGACCCCGTCCGGATTGAAGGTCAGCGCGCGCTTCAAGAAATTGTTGGACGGGTCGCCGTCGTTCAACGGTTCGACGTCGACGAGGATCAGGCCCTCCTTGCGGTCCGTGACGTACGCATAGCGATACGTCTCGTGCAGGTTCTGGGTCCGGCCAGCGTACTCGTAGCCTTGCTCGAGGTTCTCGGGTCGCCACGCGCGCCCCATGCTGATCGAGTTGTTCGTCGGCAGGGCGACCGCGGTCGCGTCCGACATCGCCACATGCGTGTCCTGTCCGAGCGGCGACACGGGCGCCGTGACGATCTTCTCGGAGAAGCCCTTGTTGTAGATGTTCGCGACGTCGTAGGCGCGGAACCCGGACGAGCCGGCCGCGGCGTAGAGATACTCACCGCGCAATTGGAGGCTCGTGACACGGCCGCCGCCGTGGTGCTCCGCGGTGCCCAGTTCACGATCGCGGTCGACGTGCTTCTGGAACTCCTCGGGATACGCCAATTGGTGCAGTCGCGAGCCGATGACGGCTTGAGGTTCTGCGTACTCGGTTACGACCACGCCCTCGATCCCGTCCTCCTCGCCGATCCAAGCGTTGCGACCGACGAAGTTCACGGCACCCGTGCCGAGGAGATAGGTCTGCGCCAACCAAGCATTGTTGTCGTTCTCGGCCGAGGGATGGCAGTCGACACACGACTTGGTCTCTTTCGTACGCACGGTGTGCGCGAAGTGCGTGTTGAAGCACTGCGACGACATGCCGTTCGCCGCGACCGGGAGCTGTTGCGCGTACGTCGCCTGTCGCACTCCGTCCTTCGACGAAATCATGACGGCCGACGACGACCGGACGGGCGCGAGTCGATTGCCTTTCACGTCGCCTTGCACGCCCAGCATGAACACGTCGTCGCGCGCCACCTGCGGGTTGTATGTCGCGTGATTGCGGCGTTCACCGCCCTCGAAGTGGCGCACTTCGCTGCGCACGGTCGCGTCTTGCGGCAGGTGACAGCCGAAGCACGAGGTGACCCACGCCGTGTGACACGTGTGGCACTCCATCTTCTGCGTGCCGTGCGCGAACTCGCCCTCGCAGTAGGAAGACGGGATCTTCTTCGCTGCGCGAGCTCTTTCGTTGTAGCCCGGGTGATCGGGATCGACGGAGTCGGCGACCTGCTTCACGAGCCACTCGACGTCGGGGTAGAGCATCGAGCGTTGAACGATCTCCTTGCGACCCTTCACCGTCCGTTCCTCGAAGCGCTTCTTGCCGGAAGCCGTGCGCCCCGTCGCGGCATTGCCCTTCGATGCCGGTCCGCTGGTCGCGATGGATCCAGACGCGGTGACCTCGGCTCTCTTCTCCACCGTGCCGTGGCAATCTTGACACGTGATTTCGACGGCCCCTTGGATCTCGGAATAGACGGTGCCGTCACCGTGCGCATCCTGCGAGAAGTGACAATCGACGCAGTGCATCCCGCGCTCGGCGTGGATGTCCATCAAGTGCACGGGCTTGCCCGGCTTCGGCGCGAATGCGGTCTTCGGATCGGCGGGCACCTGGCCGAGTTCGGGCAGGACGCCTTCGAACTTCTTCGGATCGTCGTAGTCGACGATGTTGCCGTCGGAGTCGAGCAAGTTGCCCTTGCGATCCGTCTTGAACACGGCCCGGAAGACCCAACCGTGACCGTGATAGTCCGCGAACTGCGTGTGCTTCAGGTCCTTGTTCAAGTCGGTGACGTTCGCGAGGAAATCGCGATTCCCCCACTTGCCGCGCTCGGCCGCGCCCTCGGGGTTGCGGTCGACACGCTCGAACCACTCGTCATCCGATAGTTGCTCCGTCTTCTCCGGGAACATCGGTGCGCCGTCCGTCTCGTACGACCACATCTGGTAGCCGTAGAACGTGTTCACGAACGAGTTCGGCTGATGCATGTGGCAGACCATGCATTGGCTCGATGGGATCGCATTCGTGAACTTGTGTTGGAGCGGGTGGCCGGATTCGACCTTCGAAATCGTCGGGTCATCCGTGGACCTCGCCTGGCCCATGTGCCCGAACTGCGCGTACGGACCCGAATGGATCGGGTCGCGATCGTTGGCGTAGACCATGTGACACGCCGAACATCCGCTCGAGCGGTAGTCGCCCGGCTGATCGTTCGTGCCGAGGAACGACAGGTGCGGATCGTTCAAGCGCGTCTTGTGGAGGTTGAGCAGAGTCAAGTCGACGCGATTCAGAGTTCCGAGCCCGCGATCGGACACTCGGTTGTTCGGGCGGCCCGGGTCTTCCAACTTGTCCGGCACGCCGATGACCGGCGAAGGCGCGCCGTTCAAGCCGAGCGGCACGGTCCCGAGGCGACTGCCCTCCTCGAAGACGCGGAACAAGTTGCCCGGTTGCGTCGCCTCGAAGCGCGGCAACGGGATCAGGAACTTCGACCAGGAGTGCCTGCGCATCTCCTCTTCGGTCGGATAGCGCAGCTTGCCGTTCTCGTCGGGGACGAGGTTGTTCACGCGCTGAGCGATGCCCTCGGGGCTATACGATTCGCCGAAGAACGTGCGTTTGAACGGAGCGATCCCGTTCGCGTACGCGGCCATGCCCCAGAACGGCGCGGCGTTCGTCATCGTCGACTTCGACACGGCGAGAACGTGATCGGGGTGACATCCGCCGCACGTCTGATTCGCGACGCGCAGGTCCCCGGGGTTCACGAAGCGGATCCACTCCGGGCTCTCCTCGTTCAAGAGCGCGTACGAACGCTCGGGATTCGCGGCGGATTGCCACCGTTCCGGATGCAGGGGGCTCGGGTGCGCGCCTTCCTTCGTCGTCGCCGCGGGGTCACCGCCGTGGCAATCGACGCACGCCATCCGCATCGAGCCGTGAGGATCCGTGGCGTTCGTGTGGCATGCGACGCAGTTCGCGTCGAGACGGTCGATCTCCGCTCGGGGCATCGAAAGCAACGAGACCTGTTTCCCGTCGACTTCGCGCTCCGGGATGGACACGCGCTCGTACGCCGTCCACTCGCGGTGCTCCGCGCAACCGAGGATCACGAGGAACACGAAGCCGGTGACGCCGGAAAGCGCCGCGAGCAAACGCGTCGTCCTGGGCTTCTCGATCTGATTCGCATCCATGGGACTACCCATCCGCTCATTCGGTGTCGAAGCCCGTGAAGAACTCACGGGATCTCGCGCCGCGACGCGGCGCAACTGATGTCTGAGGGCCTGTAGGATTCATGTGTTTTCGCGGCCTCTCAGAAGGCCAGGATCATGTTCACGAAGACCGCGTGCAGGGGATCGTCGCTCTGGAAGATGCGCGCGAACCCGGCACCAGGCAGGAGCGTCGACGCTCCCACCGAAAAGATCACGTGGTTGTCGAGAAACGGTCGGTACTGAGTGCCGAAGAAGAACTCGACACCGATTTCGCGCTCCACGTTGGGCAACTCGAGATAGGTCTCGATACTCGCCGAATCGTCGAAGCGCAGGTACGAACCGCCGACAGCGGCGCGCCAGCGCGGCGTGAGCTCGAAGTCGAGCGCGCCACCGACCTGGATCAAACCCGGGTTCACGAAGTTCGATTTGCCCTGCGACTGCGAACTCTGCAGGTCCGGGAGGCCGCTACCCGCATTCGTCAGGTTCACGCCCAAGAGGCGAATCGCCTGGCTGTTGAAGAACGAGAGTCCGCCGCCCGCGAAGTTCGGCGCATCGAAGATCGCGTCGAATCCTTCAGCGTCGCCGTCGCGCGGATCCTCGTCACCCGAGGCGTACATGCCGAAGGCGCGGATGCGGTACCAATCGATGTCGTACGAGACTTCGAGCGCGGCGAACTGGGCGTCGATGTCGACCTCGCGTGCGGCGAGCGCGTTCTCCGAGTCGCGACCCAGCGCTTGGTAGAACGCCGTCGTCACGTTGAAGCGTCCGAAGTGACCTTCGCCCGCCAAGCCGAGGTAGTAGCTCTCGACCGTGTTGTCGCCCGCGAGCCCGATCGGCGCGGGGCTCACCAAGCCGCCGTTGTCGTCGAATTCGGTCCCGCGATGATCGTTGTTGTAGTGGATCGACCCCTGCGTCGTGAATCCATCGACCGGCCAGTCCTGACGATAGAGGTTCGCGATCACGACCTCTTGCCCGCGACTCTCGAACTTGTTGAGGCCTGAGTTCGTGTCCTTGTCGAGCATGTCGAACGCGACGAGGTTGTACTGCCAACGATTCGCGTCGGCGTTGCCCGAAAGGCGCGCGCCGAGGTTCACGTCGTCGAAGAGGAAGCCCCGGAAATCGCTGCGGAACGGCAGGATTCCGACCTCGACGGACAGGAAGTCGAAGCGATTCGACAGGTCCGTGATGTGGTACTCGAACAGCGCTTCCTGGAGTGCGAAGTCCTCGTCGACGCGATTGCTGCCCTTCGTCGCGTCGGCGAAGAGGACGCCGTCGGGCGAGACGTCGACCTGAGTGCGCTGGAAGACCGGAGTCAGCTTGAGCCGCCAGTGCACGGGCTCGAAAGCTTGAGGCGCGGAGAAGAGATCGAAGCTGACGGCGACCTGCGTGAGATACGTGCGCTGGTTGCCGTTGCCGAAGAACGTCGGTCCGCCCGAACCCGTGTTGATCGTCGACGTCGGCACTTTGCGTGCTTCGACGAATTGACGCAGCAAGCCACTCATGTTGAGGAAGACGTCGTCCGTCCCGAGGATCGGGAAGTCGCCTTTCAACTGGTTCTGCGTGTAGGGGCTGAACCAGCGTCCGCCGACTTCGTTGATCTCGTAGCCAGCCGGATCGAACCCGCTCTGCGGATAGCCAGGCGCGTACCAACGGCTCGAAAAGGGCTCGAAATGCTGCAATTCCGGCTCTTCGGATGCCGCCGGAACCGGTTCCTCGGACGGAGGATTCGGTTGCTGGGCCTCGAGACGCCGCGGGGTGGCAGCGAAGGCGATTGCGATGACGAGCGCGGTGGGCGTGGGCGAACGGCGCCACGCCGGGAAACGGAATCGAGGCATCGGGGGGGGCCTCCGGTCGCCGGATCGTAGGGAGAAGCGCGCCGAGCGACAAGACGATGCACGCCGGAATGTCGGCGATTCGGGAACCTCCCGCTCACGTCATACTCGCAGGCAGCGGATCCGCCTGGACATCGGCGTCGAGTGGAGATGTGGCGCGCCTCCCACCATTTCCAGTGGACGCGGGACGCGCACGACGAGCGCGGTGTCCCCCGCGACGCATGAGCCCGAGGCGAATCGGGCGCAGCGACTTCGAGATCGCGTCGGATCGCACGGTTCGCGGCTTCGAGCGCGTGCGCATGTGGACGTGGATTCGCGTGGCGAGTAGGCTCCCGCTGGATTGCGGGGCACTCCCTAGCCCCGAGAAGGAGCTCGAATGACGCGTAGGCCCCCCCCCTCGAGTCGTCCAAACGTGCAGTTCGATTCCCGTGGTGCGGACATCGGCTTGCGGTCGGCGTCGTCGCGGCATCGTGGTACGAACTCCCCCGCGAGTTCGACGGGGCCGCGCCTTCGCGCATGGTCGTCCATCGCTGCCGTCGGCCTGCTGGCCGCGAGCTGCCTGGACGCCGACGACGGATTGAGACCGAACGTCGCGACGATCTCGTTCTCGGACGTGAATCCCACGACAGACCCCCTCACCTCGTCGGAGGTCGACGCGATCGTCGAGAGCACCGCGCAGTCCATCGACGCGCCCTTCATGGCGATCGCCGTCGTCGACCGCATCGGCAACATCCTGCGCGTTTGGAACCGCAACCCGGCCTCGGCCGCGGGCGACTACGACAACGACATCGCCGTTTCGGTTGCGCGCACCGCTGCGTACTTGTCCCACAGCCAAGCACCGCTGACTTCGCGTACGGGCCAGTTCATCAGCACGTTCCACTTCCCGGTCACGTTCGACGAAGGCACGTACACGCCCCCGTTCGATCCGACAGCGACCTCGCCGACTCGGCCCACGATGGGAGTCGCGAACACCGGTCAAGGACCGTTGTGGCAGATCGACGCGTCGAATCGCGGCGTCGTCTATGGACCCTTCGATGCGGCACAGAGCCTGCCGCGGCTGCGAAACCCGGACAATTCGACGCCCTCGCCGGGCTTCACGGCCTTGCCGGGCGGCATCCCGCTCTACAAGCGCACTGGTACCTCGATCATGGGCGTGGATACGACGAACGTGCAGCGACGGCTCGTCGGCGCGGTCGGAGTTTGGGTGACGAGCCAGGCGCAGGGCCTCGGCACGCCCGACCCCGAAGGCGCAGAGTTCGCAGCGCTCCAGGGCTCGCGCACGATCCGCACGAATGCACCGACACTGAGTCCGCCCGAGGACTACGCGTTCGCGGCGCTGCCGCCCGAGGGTGCTGTTTACCTCGTCGGCATTTTGCTGCCGTTCAGCGGCACGCAGGACGTCTCGAATGTCTACGGGCCCGGCACCTACAACGCCGCGGACACAGTGGTCGCGGGCGTGCCGGCGCAGATGGATCCGTTCGAGTACTTGATCTCGCCGCGCGACAGCACGGTGCTCACCGCGGGTGGTGAAGGCCTCACGGCGAACGAAGTCCAAGTCCTGGTCGATTCCACCGTAACGGAAGCGCGGAGAACGCATGCCGCCATTCGCCTGCCGCCTGAGTCACCGTGCGCGATGGTCATCGCGGTGACGGACATCGCCGGCGAGATCCTCGCGCTGAACCGCATGGAAGACGCGACGCTCTTCTCGGCCGACATCGCGATCACCAAGGCGCGCAACACGTTCTATTTCAGCAACTCTGCCTCCACGGATACGAGCGGGCCGCGCATGGGCAATCACCCTCTGGACGGCATCGTTCCACCGGGCACCGCGATCACGTGCCGCACACTGGGCTTCTTGACGCAACCTTTCTATCCGCCGGGCATCGACGGCAACGAGGAAGGTCCGCTCTATCAGCTCGCGCTCGAGAACCGCAAGCCGGTGCGTCACGACCAGATGGGATTCGCGGCGCCGGGTGCGAACCAAAGCGGCCTGATCCTGTTCCCGGGCAGCGCGCCGCTCTACAAGAACGGCGTCCTCGTCGGCGGGATCGGCGTGTCGGGCGACGGCGTCGAGCAAGACGACTTCGTCACGTTCCGCGGAATCCAGCGCGGAGAGGCCGCGCTGGGCATCGAACTCGAACCGCCCGCTTCGATGCGCGCGGACGCATTCGAGTTCCGCGGCGTGCGGCTGCCGTACATGAAGTTCCCGCAGCACCCGGGCGGTTGACGGTCGATCAGCGGTACGGCGCCACGGTACGGCGGTACGGCGGTACGGCGCCACGGTACGGCGCCACGGTGCCAGGCTCACTTCCGCCGGTACGGTGCCACGGTACGGTGCCAGATGGGATGAGAAGGCCGGCCTCCACGCGAGGTCGCGAAGCGCCTCAGTGGTCAGTCAGGGGAGTTAGCCGACCCGACAACCACAAGGAGACCAGCCATGGCTCACCGTACCGACCTCACCGTCCCCGTTGCCACGCATACGACCGTCCAACTCCCCGCGGCGGTACGGAGCCACGGTACGGTGCCAGGCTCACTTCCGCCGAGCTCGACGCACCTCGCCCGCGGATCTCTCCGGCGGTACGGCGGTACCGGTACGGGGCGGTACGGTGCCAGGCTCACTTCAGCCGCGGCGGTACGGTGCCACGGTACGGGTACGGTGCCAGGCTCTCCTCCGCCGCCTTCGACGCGCAGCGGTTCGCCGCGAAAATCCACGGGCCAAGCGTGTCGAACTCGGCGGAGGGGAGCCGGCTACCTACGCGCTACGCCTCGATCTCGCAGTCCGTCGTCGGCTGCGCGCAGCACGCGTAGATGAAGCCCTGAGCCTTCTCGTCGCCGCCGATCGCGCAGTGTTCCTCCAGGGTACGGTGCCAGGCTCTCCTCCGCCGCCTTCGACGCGCAGCGGTTCGCCGCGAAAATCCACGGGCCAAGCGTGTCGAACTCGGCGGAGGGGAGCCGGCTACCTACGCGCTACGCCTCGATCTCGCAGTCCGTCGTCGGCTGCGCGCAGCACGCGTAGATGAAGCCCTGAGCCTTCTCGTCGCCGCCGATCGCGCAGTGTTCCTCCAGGGTACGGTGCCAGGCTCTCCTCCGCCGCCTTCGACGCGCAGCGGTTCGCCGCGAAAATCCACGGGCCAAGCGTGTCGAACTCGGCGGAGGGGAGCCGGCTACCTACGCGCTACGCCTCGATCTCGCAGTCCGTCGTCGGCTGCGCGCAGCACGCGTAGATGAAGCCCTGAGCCTTCTCGTCGTCGCCGATCGCGCAGTGTTCCTCCATGACGACCTTGCCGCTTTTGCAGAGCACTTTGCACTCGCCGCACGAACCCGAGCGGCACTGGTAGCCGATCTCGACGCCGTTCGCTTCGGCGAGGTCGAGCAACGGCGCGTCGCCCGCGGTGACGACCGACTTGCCCGCCTTCGAGAACGTGATCTTGAAGCCCTTCGCGGGTTCGGCCGGCGCGCGCGGCGGAGCGACGGGAGCCACCGGCCTCGGCGCGAGAGCAGCCGGTGCCGCGCCTGCGGCCGGCGCGACCGCGAACGACTGCATCGCAACCGACGGCATCGCGAGCACTGAAACCGCGACGACCTTCGGCACGTCACGCGGCTTGGCGTCGCTGCCCGGCGCAACACGCACCTTGCCGAAGCTCTCGACGTGCAGGTTCGCGATCGGGAACTCGAGGCCGCGCAGACACGCCGTCACGGCGTCCATGAACGGCTCGGGGCCGCACATGAACACGTGTCGCTCGAAGAGATCGGGAACGAGCAACTTCAACATGCTCGCGTCGCAGCGGCCGGTCAGACCGGTCCACGAATCCGAGCCCGTGCAACGGCTCGTGCACGTGATGCCGACCTTGATGCCGCTGTGGCGCGACGACATCCAATTGAGCTCGTTGCGGAAGATGATGTCGCGCGGCGACTTCGCCGAGACGAACAAATACGCATCCACATCCGCCGCCGTGTCGACGATCCAGCGCAGCATGGACATGACCGGGGTGATGCCGCTGCCCCCGCCGATCAAGAGCAGTTTCCTCGAGGGGTAGTTGAAGCACGAGAACTTGCCCGCTGGCCCGCGCGCGTTCAGCACGTCGCCCAACTTCACGTTGTCGCACATCCAATTCGAGACGAGCCCACCAGGAACTCGCTTGATCGTCAGCTCCAAACAGTGCGGCCGTGAAGGGCTCGACGAGATCGAGTACGAGCGCGCGATCTCCTTGCCGTCGATCGATAGCTTCAGCGTGACGAATTGCCCGGGCTTGAACGAGAAGAGCAGCGGCAACAGCCCGACCATGCGGAACGTCTTCGTGTCCGGCGTCTCGTCGATGATGTCGGCGACGCGCAGTTGGACAGTACCTTCCTTCCAGATCGGAATGTCTTTGTGACCATCGACGAGATGCTGGAGCAACGGGCTCGACATCGGCGGCGGCTCGACCGGCGCTGGGGCCGCGATGGGAATCGACCCGCGAATGGTCGCACCGTGGGCCGCGGCGCGCGACACGAGTTTGAACTGCAACTGGTAGTCGCCGAGCGTGACGACGGAAGCCGCACTCAACTGCGCCGGCCGATCGGTCTCGATCTTCTTGCCGTCGAGCACTGTGCCGTTCGCACTCTTGTCGACCAGGAACCAACGATCGCCGTCCTTCTGGACGATCGCGTGGACCCGGGAGAGCGTCGGATCTTCCAGCTGGAGCGTGGCGTTCGCGCCGCGACCGACGACCATTCCGGCGCTGAGCGGTGCCTGTTTGACGAGCTGGCCTTCGCGGTAGACGAGAACGGCGTCTTGCGATGATTCCATGTTGCGAGATCTCTCGGACTCGGGGGGGGCGGTCGAAGCGAAGGAGAGCAGTATTCCGCCCCGAACGAACGCCTGCTAGCGGCAAAAGCGCGCGGATCGGCCCGATCGCGCCCATTCACCGCGTTGGATGTAGTAGCGCCCAGCCGACGTAACTTGGAGGACATGCGGATCGCGTTCGCTCTCGTCGTCCTCCTCGCACTCGCCGCGCTTTTCGGCGGTGCGCTCGTTGCTTTATGCCCGCGCGAGGTCTCGTCGACGTCCGTCGGCGCGCAGCTCGCGGGGGGATCGAAAGTCCCGCCGCTGAGCGCGCCTGTAACGCCTGAACGGCATGAGAGCGCACCGGCGCCCGACCTCGAGCCGACGGATCCACCCGTCGAGAATGCCAGCGCGACGAAGCCGATCTCCGTGATCGTCGTCGATGGAGCCGGACGCCCGGTATCGGACGTCGTGGTGATCGTTCGCCATGTCGAGGAGGATTCGGAGATCGCCTACGCGCGGACCGACGCTGCCGGCCGCGCGAGTGTCATGCTCGACGCTGGGTGGATCACGGACACTGATCCGCTGACGATCGGGACGGCATGGGTGACGAGCACTCCTGCGCGTGTCGAGTTCACCAGCGCGACCGTTTCGGCGGATCCCGTGCGCCTCGTGATCGCGCCGTCCGGATCGATCGAGCTCGTGTTCGTCGGTGGGGAGGATCATCCGGTCGATGAGGACGCGGATTGCTCTCTGAGCGTGGACGACGAACGCTGCACGGCACCGGACTCGGCCAGGATGAACACGACGCGAGCACTGGTGGATCTCAACGGCCGCACTGTGCGCTTCGGACATGTCGGGCTCGGGCTGTGCTTCGAAGCGAGGGGAAGTCTGCGCACCGTCAACCACGCGGACGTCGAGTTCGAGGGGCCCCGAACCGCCGGCGAACTCGTGCGCATCGAGCTGCCGTTCGAGTTCGCCCTCACGCGCTTCGTCGGCCGCTTGCTGGAGACCACTGGCGCGCCGCTGCCGAATCGAGACGTCGAGATCAGTTCCATCCACGCACCTGGCGAACCGGCGATGTCGAGGCTCTTGTGCGACCCGACGACCGCGAAGGACGGACCCTTCGTCACCCACGTGTATCCGGATAGCGCGCGCAGAGCAGGTCCGCGTCTCGAGCTGCGAACCGTGCAGCGCGGTGAACTCGTGCGCAGCGGGATCGTGTGGTGGCCCGAATCGACGCACGCGAGTGCATCGCTCGAAGGCGCGACCGTGGATCTCGGCGACGTAACCGTCGCGAGTGAACCCCTGCTCGCTGCAGGTCGCGTCCTCGACGTCCGCGGCCAAGAGTTGGACCGCTGGCTCGACGTCGGCTTCCAGCTGCGATCGTTGATCCCCGACTACGGCGATCATTGGTCGAAGGTGGACGGGCGAACGGCGCGCGACGGCTCGTTCCAGATCGGTCTCGCGCGTCCGGTCGAGCGTTTCCTGCTGCGCGCGATCAGTTTCAGCCGCGCGCCGAGCGCGCCTGTCGAAGCCGCGCGCGGTGCCCTGAACCTCGTGCTCACGCTGCAACCCGCTGCGCCGATCAAGGGACGCGTGGTGGTCCCCGATGGGATCTCCGTGTACGACCTCGACTTCGCGATACGACTCGTCGACTCGCCCCAGGGACGCTCGAGCAACTACGAGACCATGGACGACGGACGTTTCGAATCGAGGCCGCTTCCCCTGGGTCGGTACTCCGTGACGGTGGGCCTCGACTCCCTCGACCTCGTGCAGCTCGAGGCCGATGTGCTCGACACGGGCGAGTCGACCGACGTCGGAACGATCGATCTACGCGAGGTTTTGCACGTGCTCCGCGTGAACGTCGTGGCCGAGGGAACCCACGATCTGGCGGAAGGACACGCAGCCGTAATCGTGGGCGAGGAGCCTGCGTTTCGGGCTTCGGTGAAGCGCGACGGCACGGTGATCCTCGCCTCGGCGGCGAAGACCGCGGACGTCATCGTGTCCTTGCCCGGGCATCGCACGACGCGATACGACGGCGTCACGAGCGGAGCGACTCTGCGACTGGAACAGGTCATCCGTTCGCGGTCCGCGTCGGGGTACGGGGGTACGGAGTCAGGCTCTCCTCCGCCGATCTCGCTGCGGAGACAAGAGGGTGTCCGCGCGGCTCCCAGCGAGATCGGCGGAGGAGAGCCTGACTCCGTACCCCCCGCCGATCTCGCTGCGGAGACAAGAGGGTGTCCGCGCGGCTCCCAGCGAGATCGGCGGAGGAGAGCCTGACTCCGTACCCCCGTACCCCTCCGCCGAACGCGATGGCGACGCACGAGGCCGGCGCCCGTAACGTGTCGAGCGACATGACGATCCTCGCACTGCTTCTCGCACTCGTGCCCCAGGCCTCCGACTTCGAGAAAGGCATGCGTGCCAAGGAGGACGCGACGCGCCTCGCGACGGTGGCTCTCCTCGCGAGCGAATCGGATCCGAAGACGGAGAAGCTCCTCCTCACTGCGTTGAAGGATATCGATTGGGAGGTCGTGGAACGGTCCATCGATGCGCTCGGCGCGCGCGGCTCGAAAGCCGCGACCGGTGAACTCACGAAGCTCGCTCTCGAAGCACCGCTGCGACTTCATCGCGCGGCGGCGGCGCGCGCGTTGGCCCGCATCGACGCGAAGGGCGCAGCGACGGAACTCGTCAAGAAAGCCGCGGGCGCGACGGAGACCACGGCGCTCGAAGCACTCGCCATCGTCGTGCGCGGAGCGCCATCCGAGCTCGATCTGAAAGGCGTCGTGAAGATCGCGGAGAAGGGGAAGGAGAGTCCGACGCGGGCTCTCGCGCAGCGCGTTCTCGCCGCGCATCCGGGGCCTGAGCGCGCGGCGCGCATCAGGAAAGTGCTCGAATCCGACGGGATCCTGGCTGCGTGTGCGGTGCTCGACGAGATCGCGGACCATCCGCTCGCCGGCGATCTCGAACTCGCCGCGAAGTTGCTCGAGCGCGACGAGCTGAACGACGTGGTCGAGCGTCGCGGCATCGTCGCGGCACGTGTTTGCATCGCCGGTCCGGACTCGGCGGAAGCGACGTGGTCGCCGATCGTCGAGCGCTTGATCGCCGCGAAATCCGGTCTGGTGTCCGCGCGCGGCGCGCGTCTCGTGCGCGAACTGTCCGGCTCGTACGGACCCGCGACGCAGGGCGGAACGGGCGAATTGGTGCCGGATCCGCGTGCTTTCGAGATGTTGAAGCCGGCGCTCGAGCACCCCGATCCGACCGCGCGTGCCGCGGCGGCGAAAGCCCTCGCGCGACTCACGGTCCCGGCCGCGATCGAGTCCGCGCGCGCGCTCGCCGTGGACGACAAGTCGGAGACGGTGCGCTACCCGGCACTGGAAAGCCTGTGCCGACTCGCACCGATCGCGGAGGGCAACAACGCGAGCGTCGTGGTGAAGATCCTCGAAACGGACGCCGACAAGACCGTCCGCATGCTGGCCGCGACGAAACTCGGCGTGCGCACACTGTCGACCGGTGTCGACGCTCTGCAGAAGGCGCTCAAGGGTGAGAGTTGGAGCCTCGCAGTCGTCTCGGCCGTGTCGCTCGGTCGCACGCAGCTCCACGAGCCCGTGCAGACGCTCGTCGGTGTCGCGCAAACGCACGCGGATTGGAAACTGCGCGCAGCGGCACTCATCGGGTTGTCGCAGGCCTACGACAAGGCTTCGATCCCGCCTGCGATCGCGGCGCTCGCCGACCCGGACCCGGCAGTGCTCCATTGCGCGTGGTCGCTCTTGAAGACCGTCTCCGGCGAGTCGTTCCCCGCGAAGGTCGAACCGTGGCAAGCCTGGTGGGCAGCCAACGAGAAGTCGTTGATCCTCGCGGACCCCGAAGTCGTCGCGGCGCGACGCAAGCGATTCGCGGACTCCGGGACAGCGGCTCCGGAGATCTTTCGCGAGCTCGACGTCGTCGTCGTCGAAAGCCGCGGCGATCACATCGAGAATGTGCTGAAATCCCAGTCGATTCCGCACCGCATGACGCGCGCCGGAGCTCTCGCGGAATCGGGTTTGTCGCAAGACGCGCTGCTCATGATGAACTGCTCGGGCGAGATCGAAGGACCCGACGTCGAGCGCGTGCGATGGTTCGTCCTGACCGGCGGCCACTTGTTCGGTACGTGCTGGGCGCTGCACGAAACGATCACGCGATCGATGCCCGACGCGCCGATCGCGAAGTTCGAAACGAGCGGCGAAGTGATGGCCAGCGTGCCCGCCAGTCCATGCGATGAGCAGAGCCCGTACACCGAGGGCGTGTTCCCGAACGGAGTCGTGCCGATCTATGCGTTGCTCGGTGCACACTTGATCCGCGTGCTCGAACCGGAACGGGCCGAAGTGCTGGTCGACAGCCCGCGTTGCGCCGAGGATCACGGCTCGGGCAACTTGGCCGCTTGGTTCGAACTCGGACACGGAACCGTGCTCGACAGCGTGAACCACTTCGACCTGCAAGGCCTCGAGCAAGCCGAAGGGCTGAAGACCGCGCGCGACCGTCAGGCCTACGCGATCGACCACATGGGTTACTCCTACGAATCCTTGCGGAAATCGCGCGCAGAGAACTTCTGGGATCGCAGCAACAAGGCCAGCGCTGCCGTGCTCGACCTCTCGGTGTTCCGCTTGCTGACGAACTTCGTGCGGATGCGCCGCGCGGAGATCACGAAGTCGTGAGAACGAGACCAAGGGGCTCGACTTTGCGGAACAAGCCCGGGACGATCTGTGGCGCGCACGATTGGGCGCAACGGTTGGATTCCCCTTGCCGAACTCTCGCTGACCATTTCCGGGCCTGAGATCCGCGCACGTACGATGAGCCACCCTACGAAGCGGGCGGGCTCAGCTCGGGCCTGGCAATATCACTCGAGGAGCGATCATCACTCGAAGATTGCCTGCTAGAAGAGCCTACCGCCTCGCACTTGCGAGCGGGATCACGGCCTCGATCCCGGGGATCCGTGGGCGCGAGCGTCCGAGACGCAGTGAAATTCCGCTCGGCCGTGTGGGGCGAGCTAGGATCGAAGCGTGCGATCCGCGCCCCTGATCCTGGTTCTCGTCGCGCCCCTCGTGTGCGCAGGCTTCGTCCTCGGTTCCGCGCGCGACCCGCAAGAAGTTCCGCATGCCGTCGACGGCACGACGCCGGCACCCCCGCCGCACCCGCTCGACGACACGGCGCGTTTGCGAAACATCGCGCGCATGATGGTCAACGTCGAGGAGCGCCATCGCGCACAGGTCGCGGAGCTCGAGCGCATCGCACGCGTCGCGGACGATGCTCGCCTCGACGACGTGTACCGGAGCGCCGTGCGCACCCGTCACGAAGAGCAAGCGGCCTACGACGCGCGCATGACGGGTTTCGCGCGCGACCTCGGCGCGGAACTTTTCGCGCGACTGCGCACCGCCATGGACAACGGCGCGGGAACTCCGCCGCCGCTGCGTCCGATCCCGCCGGAACCTCCGTCGCCTCCTCCGCCGCTCCCGCACGAGGAAGAAGCGCAGAACGCTGAAAAACGTGCACGTACCGAAGAGGACGGCGGAGGATGAAGTTCGTCCTCCTCACGATGTGTCTCTTGCTCGCCGGCTGTGACGGGGCCGAACCCGCGACGCCGTCGTCGGGCGTGGCTCCCGATTCCGCACCGAGGTCCTCCACGGTCACCCGCCCGGCCGTCGAACTCTCGGAACCGCTCGAACCGACGCCGACCGAGACCAGCGAACCGGCACCTGCGGCTCCGATTCCGGCGCCCAGAATCGCCTTCGAGATCGAGCCTCTCGGCCGTTTCGAGGTGATCACCTGGGACGAAGCGGCACGGCGCGCGGAACTCCGGGTCACTCCGGAAACCGCCCAGGCAACCTTGCGCGGGCTGCGCCAGGACCTGTTGGGACGCCGCCGCTGAAGGTCGGGGAGCCGGGGATCGGCCCGCAGAGGCCGCAAGGGGTTCCAAGCCGGAGCTCGTTCCGCCCTGGCGGGACACCCCCGACCAGAAGGGAATTCACGTCGTCCGCCGATTCGCGCTGGGCATGTTAGCTTTGGACTTACCCTTCCCGAGGTCCGAGTTCCAGCAGTCGTGAACTGGGCTTCGCCGCGAAGGGCTGTCCCCTCCTTGCCGGCGCACCCGTCGGCGCCCTCATTCACCGCTTCGAGCTTCCATCACCATGTCCAACCACCTTCTCCTCGCGGGCGCCGTCGCGGCTCTCGCCACGGGCGCCTTCGCCCAGATCACGCCCGAGATCGAGCCCAACGAGACCAAGGCGCAAGCCACGGCGAACGGCATCGTCACGATGGTCGCGGGCGACAGCCTGACCGGCACGACGACAGGCACGTCGACGACGGTTCCGGGTGGCGCTAGCGCCGACACGTTCCACATCAAGACGGGTTCGCTCGCGGCGGGGATCTACCGTCACACGATGGCGATCACCACGACCGGGGCGGCCGGAAACATCGGCGGCATCCTCGGCCTGACGCAAACGGCCGGCGCGGTCAACCCGGCGTCGTACAGCGTCTTCCAGACGTCCTCGACGACCTCACTCGTCCCGCGCTCCAACACGTGGTACGGCTTCGGCCGCGGCGAAGAGCTCTACTACCGCGTCACCGGGACCGCCACGACGACCGGCGTTTACTCGGCCACCCTCTCGACGGCATCGGTGACGCCGATCGTCGTTCCGGGCACGTTCGCGCCGGGTGTGATCGTGCTCTCGACCGAGGGTCAGACCGCGACCGACACGGACATCCACCTGTTCGATAGCACGCTGACGATCATCGACGACGCCAGCAACGACGACAACTCGATCGCCGAAGGCGGCACGGGCACCGGGCTCCAATCGCGACTCACGCGCACCCTCGCGGCCGGCACGTACTACCTCGCCATCGGCCGCTTCAACGTGGCGACGAACGACGATTCGCCGCAGACCGACGACTTCCTCACGGGTGGAGTCGTGGACTTCCCGAACCTGATCGCGTGCTCCACGAGCACGGTCGCCGCCGGTGGCACCGACTTGGACGTGCTGATCACGGACACCGCCGGTTCCGTCCCGGTGACGGTGCTCGCGCCGGCCACCCAGGCCTACTCGGTCATGTTCGTCTGTTTCACGGTCGGCAGCCCGACGCCCCCGCCGGTCGCTTACTGCTTCGGTGACGGCTCGACCACGGCCTGCCCGTGCGGCAACGTCGGCACGGCGGGCAACGGCTGCCCGAGCTCGGTGAACCCGAACGGTGGCAACCTGGCCTCCTCGGGCACGTCGAGCATCGCCGCGGACACGCTGACCCTCCTCGGCACGGGCATGGCGAGCAGCTCGGTCCTCTACTTCCAGGGCACGACGCAAATCGCGACGGTCTTCGGTGACGGCCTGCGCTGCGCGGGCGGCACGGTCATCCGCCTCGGCACGAAGACGAACGTCGCCGGCGCGAGCCAGTACCCCGAGCTCGGCGACCTGTCGGTCTCCGTGCGCGGTTCGTGCGTCGCCGGCGACATCCGCAACTACCAGGCTTGGTACCGCAACGCGGCCGCGTTCTGCACGGCCTCGACGTTCAACCTGACGAACGGTCTGAACGTCACTTGGGGCGCGTGAGCGCCTAGATCTCGTCCACGCGAGTGGACGGGTTCGTCGTTTCGACTCGCGCGAGGCTGGCCGATCGTGGCCAGCCTCGCGCGCATTTCTGGACCTGAGTCGGGCCTTCAGCCCCCCGCATGCAGATCGAAGTCGAGCAGCTCGAGCCAAGCGCTGTTCGACGGTTTGCCGACGGCTTCGACGCGCAGCGCGAGCTGGCGACCGCGCGACACGATCGCGGAAGCTTCCGAGATTACCTGTCCACCAACCGGAAGGCCGGGCCACGGGGAGATAGAGGGCATCGCGCCCGTCACTGAAACCTCCCAACCGAGCTACTCCGATGACCGTCACTCGAACTGTCCTCCAACTCACGCCTCTGGCGCTCGTCGCATCCGCGGCGGCGCAGAGTCCCGGCCTCCCCGTTTTCAGCGTCGACTGGCGCGGACCGACCGTGTCCGCGATCGACTCGTTCTCCTTCACGCCGATCACGGAAGGCGACCTGCTCATGCCGCAGGCGCTCGTGCCCGCGTTCGGCCCGCTGCCCACGCCGGGGATCGTCGAGAGCGGCGGTTTCCTCGCGCCTGCCGGGCTGAACGTCGCCACGCACCTCGGGTGCGTCGGTCACCCGGGCGGCACGCCGTGCGCGATCGAAGTCGACGCGCTCTCGCATGCGCTCGATCGCATGGTGAATTGCTCGTCGCTGCCGAGCACGCCGAACCCGACGTGGGTGTTCTCCGTTTCCTACCGCGGCCTCGGCCAGCCCGGCTTCGCGCCCGACCTCGCCAGCGAAGGCGCGTGCGCCGATGAAACGGCCGATGTCTTCGCGGGCATCTTCGTTCCGTGCGGTCCCGTCGCGCCGGGACCGGTGATCGGCAACTACGCCTACATCGACGGCGATGGGCTCGTGAACGCGTGTGGGACGAGCGTGTACCCGGGCCTCGGCCTCGTCGAGCCCTCGCCCTTCGGTGACAACCTCGACGCGCTCGACGACGACGTGCCCGACCGGTACTTGCCGCGCTCGACCTGCACGTACTTCTCGCTCGACGCTGGGTTCATCGATCCGATCTTCACCACGCCCAACTCGGGGTCCGCGGTCGCGAACGGATTCGTCGGCGGCGATGTGCTCGTCTCGTGCCCGAGCTGCGCACCGGCCGTCTACGCCAGCGCAGCGAGCCTCGGCCTCGACGCCAGCGGCCCCGACACGGATGACCTCGATGCGCTCGTGCTGCGCGAGAACGGCATCGCGGGCTACCAACGTTCGACCACGCCGTACGACTGGACGACGGGTGCCTCGGACATGCTCTTCTTCTCCGTGCGCCGCGGATCGGCGCTGATCGGCACGCCCGACGCGTTCTTCGGCGTCCCGATCGAGCAGGGTGACGTCCTCGTGCCCACGGGTGCCTTCGGTTCCGTCCCGGGCATCTGGATCGCGGGCGAGACCTTGGGCCTCATGATGAGTCGGAATCTCGCGGGCTACATCGGCGACGACATCGACGCGCTCGACGTCCTGCACGATCCGGAGCCGGGCACGCGCTTCTGCTTCGGCGACGGCACCGGCACCGCCTGCCCGTGCGCGAACTTCGGCGCGCCCGGCCGCGGCTGCGCGAACAGCGTGAACCCCGACGGCGCTCTCTTGTGGGCCAACGGCTTCGCGTCGATCTCGAACGACACGATGCAACTGACCGCGTCGGGTATGCCCGGCTCGACGAACGCGATGCTCTTCCAAGGCACGGGGACCGTCAACGCTGGGCTCGGCGCGGTGTTCGGCGACGGATTGCGCTGCGCGGGCGGCAGCGTGGTCCGGTTGCTCCTGCGCAACGCGAATTGCGGCAACCGTTCCTGGGGCTACGCCGTGCCGGGTGATCCGACCATCAGCGTCGCGGGTGGAGTCACCACGCCGGGCGTGCGCGTCTACCAAGCGTGGTATCGCAACGCGGCGGCATTCTGCACGCCGAACGTGTTCAACGTGAGCAACGGGTACCGCGTCGCGTGGGGCCCGTGATGCCGCGTTGAATCGAGTTCGCGGCGGGACCGTTCCTGCCCTCGAACGAATGAGTCGGCCGCGAGACGGGAGGTCTCGCGGCCGACGCTGTACGGAGTCAGACTCTCCTCCGCCGTTCTCGAGCCCGCTCGAACCCCACAGCTCGATCCCGCACGTTGCGAGAGACCCAAGCTCTCGCGGCCAGAACTCACTTCGGCGAGCCGCCGCCTTCGGGACGGGTGTACGGGTGTACGGAGTCAGACTCTCCTCCGCCGCTCTCGAGCCCGCTCGAACCCCACGGCTCGGCCGCCTGCGCTGCGAGACGGGAGGTCTCGCGGCCGACTCTCATTTCGGCGAATCGCCGCCGCCTTCAGGACGAGCTCAGCTATCGCCCTCGCCGCCGAACTTCTCGTGCGCCGTCTGACTCCGTACACCCGCGGCCGCGGGTGTACGGAGTCAGACTCTCCTCCGCCGCTCTCGGGCCCGCTCGAACCCCACGGCTCGGCCGCCTGCGCTGCGAGACGGGAGGTCTCGCGGCCGGCTCTCATTTCGGCGAATCGCCGCCGCCTTCAGGACGAGCTCAGCTATCGCCCTCGCCGCCGAACTTCTCGTGCGCCGGATCCGCGGCCGCGTGGACCTTGCCTTCGAAGAGCTTCACCGCGTCGGAGTTCTTGCCGTCGATCACGAGCAGCTCGACTTCGGCGACGTCGCGCGCGAGCACCGTGAGCGTGCGTCGGAACGCGAGCTTGTGCGCGGCCTGCGCTTCCGCCGGAATCGTCGCGAGGTTCTGGGGCTCGCCGTTCTGGGACGCACCCAGAGGTTGGATCATGCGACCGAGGCTCTGGAGCGTCGCCTCGTTCTTCGTCGGATCGGCGATGCCCGCCATCACGCGCTCGAACTCGGTGCCGAGCTGTTCCATCGCGCCGTGCAAACTCGGACCGTTGCCGCGATCCGGGCGACGGCCTTCACCGCGATCGGGACGCTGACCTTCACGCGGCTCGCCCTTTTCTTCGGGCGCGGGCTTCGGATCCTGCGCGCGCGCCGGCGACATCGCCGAAACGACGAACCAGCCGGCGAGCGGCAGAGCGAGTGCGAGAGTGAGGATTCGAAGCGCGTTGCGGTTCATGGAACGACGATCGAGGAGTCGGGACCAGGTCGCACGATCGATGCGAGCGAGCCAGTTTCCCCATGCACGGCGCCGCGTTCAGGGATCACGGCCAACTTCGGACCGACTGCGCGATCGATGAACACGATCCCGCGCGGGGGGCACTACGACTCATGGCGTGATGTTGCGGGGCACGAATCCGCCCAGATCACGGCGATCCGAGCCCGCCCAACCCCGGTCGCCACTGTACGGTCATCCGGTCCTCGAACTCGCGCGTCGTGCGCTGCAGAGCGCGCATCGTCGCGCCATCGGCGCACCACGTCGCGGGGACGACGAGCACGTTCTTGCGGTTCTTCGCGAGGAGCTCGGCGAGGACCTTCGGCAAGCTTCGCTCACCCTCCGCGTCCGCGATCACGAGACGTTGGAACCGATTCGACTTCGCCAACGGATCTGCGGCCTCGAGCGCGCGCCACGCAGTTGCTTCCTCCGCCGCGAGGCCGACAGGGAGCACGACGATGGTCGTGCCACCGAACGATCCCGGGCATTGCGGCAACCGCCCGGGCGGAGCGAAGTCGGCGGCGCGAACGTCGAGCGCGATCTCGCTCGAGCGTGCATCGGCCGATGCGGACGTGGCGAGTAGGGCGATGCGCGACCCATCGCGGCGCGACAGCGCGTCCGCCATCCTTCGGGCCCAGCTCCGGGCTCGCGGACCGTCGACGCGCACATGAGATCGCGCCGCGTCCGCGGGCAGAACGCGTGCATCCAGGCCGAGTGCCGCGCGCACCACGTTTTCACGCTCGATTTCGGCATTCCACGCGTCACCAGTGCTCGCAGTGAGATCGGCGTCGAACGCGACACCGCGATACTGCGCCAACTCGCTCGTCCACCATGCGAGGTCGGCCTCGCGCGCCGTGACGCGCAGCGACTTCGCCGGGATTCGTTCGTCCCCACGCAACTCGGGCAGTGGCAGCGGGAAGTCGGAGATCGACGCGAAACGCCGCGGCTCGAACGCGAATGCGCGCACGTCGAGTTCGCTCGTGAGCAGCGACACGGCCGCAACGATCGTCGCACCCGTTCCTTCTCCCGCGAGGCACACGCGAGTCGGATCGATCGGTTGGTGGCGCAGCACGAACGCGCACGTGCGCTCGAGGCCTTCGCGCAGCGCGTACGCGTCGTCGGCGAACGAGTCCGGCCAGTACCAGCGCCCTCCGGCGACGAGGTCGTCCTGCAACTCGCGGTACGGCGCTTCGACGACCACGATCGCGGAGTGCGTGCCGACGCGGTCCTTCCACAACGCGAAAGCGTCGGCGGCGGTCTCACCCTCGTCGGCGAGCCAAACGAAGAGCGGCACGCGCGCGCTGTCGCTCGCATTCGGCGGTACGTGCAGGTGGTACTCCAACTGTCGCGGGACGGCCACGGCGTACGAGCCATCGTCCACGTCTCGCGCCCGCTCCTCCGCGAACACGACGAAGTCCGCAACGGGAAGGCCGCTGATCTCGGAGGAGAACGGGTTCGCGGCTGCCACGATCGCGACCGTCTCGATGCGCGCGTCGGGCGCGCGCAGGCGGAGCTGACGCACGGTTCCGTCCCAGTATTCGCTGTGAAAACCGCCGTTCACGTGCAGGACGGAGTGCCCCGGATGATCGCGCAGCGCCAGCGCGCAGGCCTCGCCCATCGAGTTGTCCCACAGCGACTGCGCCGATGTGAGCCGCGGATCGTTCACAGCCGGAGCCGGCCCCATCATCGCTGCGTGACCGCGCACGGCGTTGTCGACGCGTCGCCAGTACGCGGGTGTGTTCGCGATCAGCTCGGCCGGAGCGAGCACACGCTCCTCGGGCGACAGCCCGGCGAGTCCGTCGGTCCCGACCTTGCGGCGCAAGGTGCTGGGAAAGTTCGAGGCGACGACGGGCCGCCGTTCGGCGCGCGCGAGCTCGATCATCGGCCGGTACGCCGTGCGATAGTTCGACCACGGTCGCGACTGCGCGAGGAACGCGGCCTCGTCGATCTCGCCCCGCACGTACGCGTCGAGCGTCGGTTGCACGTCGCGCTCGAACATCTCCAACGCCAGGACGACGCGACCGTCGCGTCGAGCGAGCAAGCCAGCGTAGGTCTCGAGCTGGACTCGGTGCGTCGTCCCGTCGATGTGCGATTCGCCCAGGAAGACGGCGTCGGCCGCGCTCAGACGATCGAGCAGCGCTTCGAACTCGATCCGCTCACCTGTGTGCCCGTCGCGCACCGACACGACGTGCTCGATCGGCGACACGAGCGAAGGCTCGCCCTTTCCTCCCTGAAAGCGTGTCCGAGGGGAACTCGAGCAACTCACGAGGAGCAGCAGCGGAACGAGAGGCAGCGCGCGCATTCGTCGCATGGGGATCGAGGCTGGGTTGTGCGGGTTGAGGCTCGCAGCCTAACCGGGCTCGAGGCTCCGGACGCGGACGCGATGGTGCGAAAGGCGCCACGCCGACCGTCCGTTCTCGAGAAACCTGTCCGCGTTCGGACCGCCCATCGAACCTGTTCGCCCATTGCTATCGTTCGGACATGCACATCGTCCTGGCGGCCCTGTTCCTGCTCGTCCCCTTCTCGCTGCCGCCGGTGGGCGTCACCGAGGTCTCGACGACGAGCGAGCTGCGCAGCGCGCTCGCTTCGGCCGCACCCGGCACGCGAATCGCCGTGAAGCCAGGCGATTACGAGCGTTTCAACGCAGCGCGGATCGCGGGCACCGCCGAGCTTCCCATCGTCGTCGCCGCAGCGGACGCGACCGCGCCTCCCGTCTTCCGCGGGATGCAGTTCTCGGACGTCGCGCACTTCGAGCTGGTCGGCATCGTCATCGCCGGAGCGCCGGACAACGGCCTCAACATCGACGACGGAGGTTCGTTCGAGACGCCTTCGCACCACGTCGTGCTGCGCGACGTCGTCGTGCGCGATTGCGGCGCGCGCGGGAACGAGGACGGTATCAAGCTGTCGGGCCTCGACGATTTCCGCCTCGAACGATGCACCGTCGAGACGTGGGGCCGCGGAGGCTCCGCGGTCGACATGGTCGGCTGTCGTCGCGGCTCGATCGAAGGCTGCACGTTCCGCGATCGTTCCGAGGATCCCGCGTCGAACGGAGTGCAGACCAAGGGCGGAACGCGGGACGTCACGATTCGCGCCTGCCGTTTCGAACACGCCGGCCAGCGCGCCGTGAACGTGGGCGGCTCGACCGCGCTCGCGTTCTTTCGCCCGAGACCTGAGACCTTCGAGGCCCAGGCCATCGTCGTCGAAGGCTGCACGTTCGTCGGCAGCGAAGCCCCGATCGCCTTCGTGGGCGTCGACGGCGCGGTCGTGCGCTTCAACACGTTCTATCGGCCCGAGAAGTGGTTCGTGCGCATCCTGCAGGAGACGCGGGAACCGGGCTTCGTCGCGTGCCGGAACGGCGTGTTCAGCGACAACCTCGTCGTGTGGAGCGCCAGTGAGATCGCGACGCCGGTGAACGTCGGAACGCACACCGCGCCGGAGTCGTTCACCTTCGCGCGCAACTACTGGTACTGCGTCGACGCGCCGGCGCGCAGCATTCCCTGGCTCCCAGTCGCCGAAGTGGGCGCGAAAGGTGGCGCCGATCCGCTGTTCCGCGACGTGGCGAAGCTCGATCTGCGTCTGTCAGAATCGAGCCCCGCACGCGCGCACGGGGCCGACGCGTGCACTTCGAAGCGCTGAAGCCTTGGGCTCTTCGATTCGGCACCGAACCGATCGAGCATGTCGATCGACTCTCCAGGATGAACCGCGTGGGTGACGATCAGGGTGTTGCGGCGCTGCGCGCGAGCCCGAGCTCGGCGGCGTGCGGCTTCAAGGCCTCGATCACGAACGTGACGTGCTCGGCCAGATCGACACCGAGCATCGCGACGCCCGCGGTGACCTCGTCACGTTCGACCTTGGCCGCGAACCCCTTGTCCTTCAGCTTCTTCATCACGCTCTTCGCTTCGAGCGTCGCAATGCCCTCGGGCCGCACGAGCGCGCATGCACCGACGAACCCGGTGAGTTCGTCGCAGGCGAGGAGCGCCTTGTCGAGCGTCGATTCGTGAGGCACGCACCACTTCGTGTAGTGCGCCGAGATCGCGTGCGCGACCTCGGGTTCGCCGCGTTCCGCGAGCCACGCGACGATGCGGCGCGGATGTTCCTCCGGCCACGCTTCGTAGTCGGCGTCGTGCAGCATCCCAGCGATTCCGAAGCGCTCGACGTCGCTCGCGCCGGCGCCGTAGCGCAGTGCGGCGGCGCGCATGACCACTTCGACGGCGCGCGCGTGCTTGCGCAAGGCGTCCGTCTTCGTCCAGGCGCACAAGTGCTCCCACGCGGCTTCGCGGCTCAACATGCTCCCGAGGTTAGCGCGGACTCGGTCGCTGTGGTGCGCGCGGGCGGCGCTACGATCCGGGCCGATGACTTCGACCCGAGTGAGCAGCCTCTTCGTTCGGGTCCTCGCTCTCGTCGCCGTTGCCAGCAACGCCCAAGCGGCCGACCCTGGCGCGCGCTGTGTCGCGTGCCATCCGAGTCAGGTCGAGAGCTATCGTGCGACCGGCATGGCGCGCGCGCTCGGACCGCTGGTGCCGGGCGAGCTGGAGCGCGTTTCGCCGGCGCACGCGCGCGTCGGCCCGTTCGAGTACCGCTTCGAGACGACCACGCCCGGTCCGCGCATCGTCGAGTCGCTCGTGCGCGTCGACGCGGGCCAAGAGTCGCGTCGCGACGTCGACTTCGCACCGATCGCGTTCACGGTCGGCGCTGGAATCCTTGATCGTTCCTTCGCGGTGCGTCGCGGCGAGGTGATCCGATTCGGGCCGCTCGAGGTCGTACACGACGTCCGTGGAGGCCTGCACGCACAGGCGGCTCCGGGTCACGCGATCGACGCGACTTCGCGCTGGAACATGCCGATCGCTGAGGAATGTCTGCGTTGCCACACGAGTTCGCTGCCGCCGCGCGACTATCCGTACGACCTCGCGCCGCCCGCGTCGTGGCAACCGTCGGGGATCGATTGCGACGCGTGTCATGCGCGAGCCACGGCCCACGCGAACTGGCAGACGACGCGCGCGGCGGGGACGGCGCCGACGACCCCGGATCCGATAGCGAGCGACTCGACGGCGCGCCGCACTGGTTTCGATTCGTGCGCGCGCTGTCACCTTCAGGGCGACGCGTTGCTGTCGATCGCACAACCCTTGCGCGGCATTCCGGCCCCAGAATCCGATCCGTTCGCGCAGCGCGCGGTGTTCGTCGCCGCCGATCCGACGCACGAGATCGGATTCGTCAGCCACGTCGAACGTCTCACGCTTTCGGCCTGTTTCCACGCTACGCGCGAGCGCGACGTCGGCGCACTCCTGTGCACGACGTGTCACGATCCGCATCGCTCGTCGACGGATGCCGTCGAGCGTCAGCGCGTTCGTAACGCTTGCTCGAAGTGCCACGCGACGGGCGACGAAAGCGAGGACGAGCGTTCGGCGTGCTCCCTGCCACGCGCGGATCGCGGCGAGCGCTCATGCGTCGATTGCCACATGCGTACGACCGGTGTCTTCGACGTGGCCGGCGTCGAGATCCATGACCACCGCATCGAGCGCAAGCCTCCGCCGCCTTCGCGGCGCGCCCCGCTGCGCGTCAAGTCCGCGCCCGACGGTCGCATCGCGCGCATCCTCGCCTCGGGCGATCGATCCACGGATCGCGCCGTCGATCCTGGCGTGTGGATGATGGCCTACATCGAGCTCGGTCGACGCGATCTCGCGCACGAGTTCGTCGCGCGCGATCCCGGCCCGGTCGCGAATGCGCTGGCGAGCTTCCATCACTTGCGTGCCGGATTGCGCGAGGAAAAGCGCGATCTCGTCGGTGCGGAAGCGGACCTGCGGCGCGCGCTCGCGGTCGATCCGATGCTCCCCGAGTCGAGCGTGAACCTCGGCGGTGTGCTCCTCGCCACGAAGCGCGAGCGCGAAGCGATCGAAGTCCTCTCGCAGCTCCTCGTCCGGCACCCGAAGGCCGAGGGCGCGTTGCGCAATCGCGCGGTCGCGTACCTTGCGCTCGGTGAGCCCGAGTCTGCCGCGCGCGATCTCGAGGAAGCGCAGCGCATCCTCCCGCGGGCGTCGATCGCGAGGCTGCTCGGTCAGGTGTACGAGCGCCTCGGTCGGCCCGAACTCGCTCGGCTCTGGGCCGACGCGGCGCGCGCACTCGAGCCGAACGCGCGCTGATCCGTCGCGCCGATTCCTCGCGCCGATTCCTCGCGCCGATCCGTCGCGCCGATCCGTCGCGCTGATCCGTCGCGCTGATTCAGTGCGCTGATTCAGTGCGCTGATTCAGTGCGCTGATTCAGTGCGCTGATCCGTCGCGCTGATTCGGTGGGCTGATCTGCCGCGCTTTTTCAGCACGCGTTAGAGTGCGCGCGGCCCCCACCGGAATCCTCATGCGCATCCAGAGCCTCCTCTTCGTCCTCCTCGCTGCGACCCCGTCGTTCGCGCAAGAAGCCACGTCGGTCGATCCCGTCGTCCGCCGCATCATCGACACGCCCGCGAGCGAATCGCAGGTCATGCGCTACCTCGACGACGTCGCAAACAAGATCGGTCCGCGCCTCACGGGCTCCGATGGCTACACGAACGCGTGCAACTGGGCGCGCGACGAGTTCGAGGCGATCGGCCTCACCAACGTGCGTCTCGAGCGCTGGGGCGAGTTCCCTGTCGGCTTCAATCGCGGTCCGGCGTCGGGCCGCATGACGAAGCCGGTCGAGCGCGTTTTGCGTTTCGGCACCAACGCGTGGACCGCCGGGACGAAGGGCAAAGTGAGCGGTCCCGCGGTCCTCGCGCCGACGAACGCGGAAGAACTCGAAGCCGTTCGCGCGAAACTCGCCGGTGCGTGGGTCGTCGCGAAGAGCGCCGCGCCGGGCGCGGGGCGGAGAGGCGGCGCGGGTGCTGAAGGTGGCCCTGGTCAGGGAGATGGTGCGGGCGCGAACCGCGGCCCCGACCGCGCGTTCCGCGAAGCGCGCGACAAGGCCTACGAACAGTCCGGGATCGCCGGCACGATCCGCGGCACGCGCGGCGAGCTCGTCGTCACCGGCGGATCGCAGCGCGTCGATTGGAACAAGCTGCCCACACGTCCCGCGATCCAGATGGTCGCTGCGGATCACGCCGCCATCGTCGAGAAGCTCGAAGCGAACGAGGAAGTCCGCCTCGAGTTCGACATCCGCAATCACTTCGAGCGCGGTCCGATCCAACTCCACAACGTGCTCGCGGACCTCGTCGGCGCCGAGAAGCCCGACGAGTTCGTGATCGTCGGCGGTCACCTCGACTCGTGGGACGGCGCGACGGGCGCACTCGACAACGGAACCGGTGTCGCGACCACGATGGAAGCCGCACGCCTCCTCGTCTCCGCGGGCGCGCGACCGAAGCGCACGATCCGATTCATGTTGTGGGGCGGCGAGGAGCAGGGTCTCCTCGGCTCACGAGCGTGGATCGAGCAGAATCAGGCTGAGTTGTTGCGTATTTCAGCGGTTCTGAATCACGACGGCGGCACGAACTACTGCTCCGGCATCCCCGCCACCGAGCTCATGGCGCCGCTCTTCGAGCCCATCTTCGCGCCCGTGCAGGGCCTCGATCCCGATCACCCGTTCCGCATCCGCAAGGTGAAGGGCATCTCGTCCGTCGGCAGTGACAGCGACGCGTTCCTCTCTGCGGGAGTGCCGGGCTTCTTCTGGGACCAGAAGGGTCGCTCGAACTACACGCACGTTCACCACACGCAGTTCGACACGTACGAGGAAGCGATCCCCGAGTACCAACGCAACTCGTCGGTGGTGATCGCGGTGGGCGCTCTCGGCATCGCAAACCTGCCGGAGCTCCTGCCGCGCGAAGGTCTGCGTCCGACCGGCAGCGGTGGCGGCCGCCGTCGCCTCGGCGTCCAGCTCGACGACGAGATGCGCATCGAGGAACTGACCGACGGCGGCATCGCCACGAAGGTCGGCATGCGCGTCGGCGACCGCGTCACGAAGATCGGCGAGATGCCGGTCGCGGACCGCGAGGAACTCGTCGTCGCGATGCAGGAAGCGCCGGCGAAGACGAAGGCGACCGTGATGCGCGGCACCGAGACGGTCGAGTTCGAGATCGAGTTCCCGGTCGACCTCGACGCGCCGATCCGCCGCTACGGGATGCGCGTCAACGACGAACTCGAGGTCGAGCGCGTGACGAAGGGTGAGATCGCCGAGAAGGCCGGTATCTCTCGAGGCGACCTGATCCAGTCCGTGGATGGCAAGCCGGTGAAGGCGAAGGCCGAGTTTTCGGCCGCTCTCGAAGCGGCAAAGGATGCGGTTCGGCTCGAGCTGCGGCGCGGTGACGAGGGCACGCACACGACGGTCACAGTGACGCTCTCGAAGCCGGAATCTCGCTGAAACCACGCTGGATTCGCGCTGCAAAGGCCCTCCGTTTCGGGGCTTGAAGTCGCGAATCATCGCGTGGTGAAGCTCGTCCGCGGTTGAACTTGCGCCCCACGCGGGCGACGAGTTGCATTCGCCCATGATCCCGCTCTCGATCCTCGACCTGGTCCCGATCCTCCGCGACGGCACCGCGCGCGATGCATTGATGCGCAGCCTCGACCTCGCTCGGCACGCCGAGCAGCTCGGCTACCGAAGATTCTGGGTCGCGGAACACCACAACATGACGGGGATCGCGAGCGCCGCGACCTCGGTCGTCATCGGCCATCTCGCGGCGGGCACGTCGAGGATTCGCGTCGGTGCCGGCGGGATCATGCTGCCGAATCACTCGCCGATGGTGATCGCGGAGCAGTTCGGCACGCTCGAAGCCCTGCATCCGGGACGCATCGACCTCGGTCTCGGGAGGGCTCCAGGAACTGATCAGCGAACGTGGCGCGCGCTGCGCCGTGATCCGGGCGCGGCCGAGGAGTTCCCCCGCGACGTGCAGGAGCTTCAGACTCTGCTCGGACCGGTTCGCGCGGGTCAACCGATCCAAGCCGTGCCGGGCGGTGGCTGCAACGTGCCGATCTGGATCCTCGGCTCGAGCACGTTCGGAGCGCAGCTCGCGGCTGCGCTCGGCCTGCCGTACGCGTTCGCGTCGCATTTCGCGCCGCGTGATCTGGACGATGCGCTCGACGCTTACCGCAAGGGGTTCACGCGCTCGAAGCAGCTCGCGAAGCCGTACGCGATGGTCGGCGTCAACGTCTTCGCGGCCGAGACGGATGAGGAGGCGCGGCGCCTGTTCACGTCGGCGCAGCAGCAGTTCGTCGACCTCGTGCGCGGCAATCCTGGTCCGCTGCGACCTCCGATCGATGACATCGAGAAGTACTGGTTGCCGAACGAAAAAGCGCGCGCGTCGGGGATGCTCGAGTTCGCCGTCGTGGGCTCGCCGGAAACGGTGCGCAAGGGCCTCGAGCGCATCGTGCGTGCGACGCAGGCGAACGAACTGATGCTCGTCTCGGCGATCCACGACCACGCGGCGCGCCTCCGCTCGTACGAGATCGCGATGGAGGTCACGCGGGCGAGCCGGCTACTCGAGAGCGTGGAACCGGTTGCCCGTCGTTCGGTCCCGGACTGAGACGACCCCGCGGTTCTCGGTCTCCAGCGCAAACACGTTGTCCGCGTTGCTCGCATCGGTGCCAGGCATCGCAAGCAGGGGTGGATGGATGTGTCTGACACCAACATCAACCCCGACATCTGTGCATCACGAGGTGCGGCGGGCCGACGAAGGAATGCCGGCCATGGTCACGGCGACATTGCCGAGGCTGGATGCGCGGTAGGCGCACGCACGCGTCAGAGGTTCTCGCATGGAGGCCAAGCCTCGCGAGCAGGCGTTGATGGATGTGCCTGACACCGACATCGCGTCGGAGGTTCTCGCATGGAGGCCAAGCCTCGCGAGCAGGCGTTGATGGATGTGCCTGACACCGACATCTCGCATGGAGGCCAAGCCTCGCGAGCAGGCGTTGATGGATGTGCCTGACACCGACATCCGACATCCACGTCCGAGTCACCGTGCGACGTAGAGAGGGATTGTGGTTAAGCCCGCACGAGCCTGCGGCCCTGCAGGTACTCGATCACCTTCGCGGCCGATTGCTCGAGTGTCTCGTCGCCGGTCTTCACCACGACTTCGGGTGCGCTCGGCGGCTCGTATGGATCCGTCACGCCGGTGAAGTGCGGAATCTGGCCTGCGCGTGCTTTCGCGTAGAGGCCCTTCACGTCGCGCGCTTCCGTCACGGCGAGCGGTGCGTCGACGAAGACCTCGATGAACGGAACCTGCGCTTTCGCGCGACATTCTTCGCGAATCGCGCGGTACGGCGAGATCGCGGCGGTGATCGCGCACACGCCGTTGCGGCCGAGCAGGTTCGCGACGAACGCGATGCGGCGCACGTTCACGTCGCGGTCTTCCTTCGAGAACGTGAGGCCCTTCGAGAGGTTCTCGCGCACCTCGTCGCCGTCGAGGATCTCGACCGCGAGCCCGCGCGCGAGCAGGATCGGCGCCACGTGGTTCGCGAGCGTGCTCTTGCCCGCGCCGGACAGCCCCGTGAACCAAAGGATGAACCCGCCGTCCTTCATCAGCGGATCTTGCCTTCGAGGAACGGCACCTCGAAGCACTTCTCGTGCATGATCGGTCCGTGGCCGAAATACCCACCCTCGCCGAACAGTTCGCCGTGGTCGGAGGTCACGACGACGTGCGTGTTCTTGGGACAGATGTCCCATAGTTCTTCGAAGACCTTGTCGAGGTAGCGCACGGTCTCGACTTGGCGCTCCTTCAACTGATCGAGCTTCTTCTGGTCGAAGAAGAGCGGCGCGTCCTTCGTCGCGATCAGGTTCCCCTTCGCATCGATGTCTTGGTCGAGGTTCTTGAAAACGCCGTTCACGCCGCTGATTCGCGGCAGATTCGACGTGTCCTCGCCGGGCGTCGCGTACGGGTAGTGCGTTTCCCCCACGTTGAGGAGAAAGAACGACGGCCGATCCGCGCTGAACTTCATCGTCGGCAGCATGGCGCGCATGTCGTTGTGCTTGTCCATGAGCTGGAACGAATCGAAGTCTCGGTTCACGCCGGTGCGCGGATTCAAGACGGGCATCGACACGCGCGCGTGCGTCTCGTAGCCGAGCGTGTTCCTCAAGAATCCCGGCAACCACAGACCCGGGACCATCTTCGCGAACTCGATGTCCTTCGCGCCGAGGCGTCGATTGAAGTTGTAGAAGTCCTCCTTGTAGTACTCGGAGGCGTACACGTTCGGCGGACTCGTGTGCGGAAGTAGACCCGTGAGCAAGTTGTAGTGCGACGGTCCGGTCCAGCTCGCGTAGCTCCAGCGTCGCTCGACCGCACCGAGCTTCAGGATCGTCTTCGGCGCCGCTTGCATGAACGTGTCGTAGCGACACGAATCGAGCGTGATGACGATGAAGTGATTCTCGGCCTTCGGGTCGGGACGTTGCGCCGCGAAGGGTCCGCCGGGTCGCGGCACGGGGCGCGGTCCGCTCTTCGCGGGCGGCTTCGGTTTCAGGAAATCGAACAGTCCCAACGTCGTGGCCTTTCGGGGTCGTGAGCTCGGGTCAGGGGTGGCGGGAGTTCTGACCGCGAGGTCCAGCGGGGGCGAAAGGTCGGAGGGGCGTGCCCTGAGGTTCGCGCTGCCGGTTCAGGGCCTCGGATCGTACTCGGCGGGGTCGCATCCTGAGCCCGAGTGACCAGCGCGGAGCGTCCGCGGATCTCGCTAGGGGCGCAGGACTTCGGGGGGCTCCATGCCAACCCCGTCGAGGTCCGAACCGTAGGCGTGGCCTCCGGCGCCGGGCGGGGTACACCTAGACGGACCCCATGACGACCATGAAGCACCTCGTTCCGATTGCCCTCCTCCTCCTCGCCGCTTGCGGCCCGTCCGACCCGAAGGCCCTCGCGGACGAGGGCAATTCGGCGCTCGGGAAAGGCGACGCGAAGAGTGCGCTCGCGAAGTTCGACGAGGCGCTGGTCGGGCTTGATCCCTCGCACGAGCAGTACGTGCGTGCGTCGATCGGGCGTTGCGAAGCGCTGGCGAAGACGGATGGGCCGGCGGCGGTGAAGTCCTTCCTCGAACTCGCGGGCAAGGTCCCCGCGAAGGTCGGCGAAGGCGATTACAGCCTGATCTGTTCGAAGCTCCTGCAAGGCGGCTTCACGCTGGAGGCGATCGACGTGATGGACGCGGGCAAGAAGCGCTTCGTGGGCTCGAAGAAGATGGAGGAGACGCTCGTCGCGGTTCAGGCGGCCGCGAAGAAGCAGAGCACGCCGGATGCGCTGAAGAAGCTGGCCAGCCTTGGTTACGCGGGTGACTGATATGTCGAGCCTTCGACGCGCTCTTGGATCGGCAGCGCTCCTCTTCGGCACCACGCAACTCGATAGCTGCTGCGGACCCTGCTCGAGTTTCGGGGGCCTCAGCGACCGCGAGTTGGACGTGGTGAACGACATCACCGCAGTCGTCTACGACCAGCAGGCGGCGTGGAATCGCGGCGACCTCGTCGCGTTCATGGAGCGCGGGTACTGGAACTCGCCGGACCTGACCTTCTACTCGGGCGGCAAGGTCTCGCACGGCTTCGACGAGATGCTCGCGCACTATCGAGCGAGCTACGAAGGTCCGGGCAAGGAGCTCGGGAAGCTCACGTTCTCGCAGGACACCGTCGATTTGCTCTCTGATGACGCCGCGATCGCACGCGGACGCTGGGATCTCGATTACGCACAGAAGCCGGACGTCGGCGGGCTGTTCACGCTCGTCCTGCGTCGCGTGGACGAGGGCTGGCGCATCGTGCACGACCACACGAGCGTCGACGGCTGACGGG
>Ga0163147_10000084_pt1 | contig 124170 bp, 62 predicted proteins | sample OliLakLV19MP6G1_FD_148597 | JGI IMG/M metagenome (GOLD analysis project Ga0163147, IMG submission 148597) | Freshwater microbial mat bacterial communities from Lake Vanda, McMurdo Dry Valleys, Antarctica- Oligotrophic Lake LV.19.MP6.G1 | ecosystem: Environmental > Aquatic > Freshwater > Lake >... | reverse complement strand
GTGTCACGGCGAGCGACGGCGTCGGTTCTAGCGTCGGTTGGACCGGCTGGAGGGTTGCCCGGCTGACGATCGGCACCATTGGCTGTGGTTTCTTGACGACTTATCGCTGCTGTCCTGGCATCGGAGGTCGCCGCAGGCGGGCTGCCTGGTTGCCGATCTCCGCCGGCTAATGTAGCTGCCGCGCGCTCTTGGGCGGCGACCGCTCTTGCGTCGACATCGGCTTTCGGTGTCACCTTCGCGGCCGTAACTTCTGTCGGTTTATTGATTCTGCTGTCAGGCGTTGGCGGCACGTGCGGGGCATCCCGCAGCGCTGCCAGATTGGTTGCTCTGGCCTCGGCTTCCACGCGTCTGGCGTCCATCTGCCCCTCCGCGTTTTTAGGTGGCGCTCCAATTGCCGGTACCGCCTCTTGCAACCGCGTCGTTGTAGAAGCTGCATCCGTAGGAGGTGCGACCGGTTTGTCGCCCTGCGGTTGAGTCTCGACTGGTTGTGCGGCAGTCGTACTCGGTTTCACTGCATCAACCGCTGCTGCTGCTGGAACGTCAGTTTTGGCCATTTTTTACTCCGGACTATATAAAAGGAAGAGTGGTATCACAGATGGTGTGAGATTGTTCTTCTGACTACTACATACCCGCTCACAATAAGCGGGTATCTGCCTTATCTACTTGGACTAATAGTAAGAATCCGGGAAAGCGGAAGCACACGGGCATAGCGGCAACATCATAAGCGCGATTTTTGCGGATGTCAATAGGGCCGGCGTTTCGATTTTTTTTTGACAGACCGACCAGATTTAATCTTCGATTTTGTCCAAAATTTTGCCAATACGAATATTGACTCATATCAAGTTTCCGCAAACCCCCGATTGTCCCCAGGAAACCTTAGTAGCCATCTCCGACGAACCCTAATACGTACGAGAGAATCGGCAGTTTCTATACCCCCTTTGTCAGGCTGTGTCTTTGCCATGTCAGATATCTCAGAAGATTTCAAAGCTACACCGGCGGCTCAATTTGCCGATTTCGGACTCACCGAAGGAATTCATTTCCGTCCGCGTGTCGAAGCTGTGTCTACACCAGCACAGGCGGCGAAGCCTGACGAGACAGTGTCCGCTCCCGCGACGGGATCTGCTGAAACTGTTTCTGCAGCTCCTATAGGCTCATTGATCAGCGGCAAATCACCTGACGCTGGGATATCGGGAGACAATGCACCTTCTAAAGGCTCATTGGGCGGCAAAACAGCTGACATTCCGGTAGCTCCGTCGGGAGAAACAAAAGCTCCTTCTATAGGCTCATTGGTCAGCGGCAAATCACCTGACGCTGCGGTATCGGGAGACAATACACCCTCTAAAGGCTCATTGGGCGGCAAAACGGCTGACATTCCGGTAGCTCCGTCTGGAGAAACTAAAGCTCCTTCTATAGGATCATTGGACAGCGGCAAAATAGCTGACACTGTTTCACCAGGGCCTGGAGACGCTGATGTTAAGTCGCCTTCCGCAAAAATTCCTCACTTAGCTTCAGAACCCATCCCTTCTATAGGTTCGTTACTCACCGGGAAAACGACCGATGTTGTTGCTCCTTCATCGACAGGCACTACCGAAAATCCTCCTTCGCCCCAACTGCCTGCGAACGCTCCGGCTAAAACCGGAGATTTAAAAACTGGCGATACAAAGCATAGAGATCCAAAACCTTCTGGTCCTAAAATCTCAGAATCTGGCGACAGCGATACCACCGTTATTGGCAGCGTCGCTGACCTGCTGACTGACAACGGCTCGAGTGCGACGGGATCACCTGTCAAAGGACTGCCGGAAATAAAGCCCGCAGCAACATCGCTTCCATCTGACGGGGTCACACTAAAGAGAATCGCTCATCCGAGCGAATCAGCTGCTGGTGCCCCGGCTCCCGTTGCTAGCCTTGTGCGAAAAGTCGAGGATGTTTTAACTCCGGCGAAAGCGCCTTCTGAGCGTTCCACTCTTCCTGAGATCACCATATTTGGTACCAGCGATAATTCCCATAAAGGAGACAAAACTCGTTTAGCAGCCGCCAGCGCAGCCGAAATTTTAGACGGTTTAGCCGTTGGGCAGGGTGTCGGAACGTTGGCTGAGATTGTCGGTCAGCAACCTCCTGCTGCCAAGCCCGTGAAACCTGTTGCTACTACAGGCGACCCTTCGCCGAGTCTGCCAGGAGGTCACGCATTACCGAAAGCGATTGCGCAAGCGTCTGAAACCTTGACTGAACTCGCGTCTAATGTGACCAACAATTCGAGAAAGAGCCCTTCGCCTGACTTCACTGATCCCAACTTGAAGGGTGGTCCTCTTGAAACGATGATTCTTCCTCGAGTAAAGCCTGTCGATCCGGCAAAAGTAGAACCAGGTTCGATAGCGCCTTCAGTAGCCCCCATTCACAATCCCGTTAACAGCCGACCTTTCGAAATCATCAAAGGCACCTCATTTGGTGATGGATTCTTCGGCGGTTTGTCTCAGGTCGTGGACTCCAAGGGTAAACCTGAAGTGAGCGCCGATCGAGTCAAGTCTCCAAAGGGTTTTATTCCAGATTCCTCACCTTCCGATAACAACCATCTCAAGCCGCTTGTTCCTTTTGTGTCGGCTAATCAAAAAGCAGAGGACTTCCTCTTCAATTCAACACCATCACCAGCGAAAGAGCCGAAGGAGACCGGCACTTTGCCTCACGTAACACCAACCAGAAGCTCAGCTGAAACTCAAGGAGCGGTGCCTGGTCCAAAAGAATCTCCAGCATTTTTGACCCTGGGCGAACTTTTGAAACCGGAGATTCTAAAGGCCTCGACAACACCGGCATCGCCGGAGAATGCGAGCACCAACTCACCAGTGTTCAAACCATCCATCGTTGGCAATGCGTTGCAACTCGCAATTGGAAACGCCGAAAGCTTGCTGCCTGGCAAGAAAGCCGGTACTCAACCTGAATTCGCTCCCGCTAAAAAGCCAGCCACTACCGGCGATGGCACTAACAAAATCCCGCTATCGAATTTGACTAGCCGGTTTGGAAGCAAACTTGAAGAGGTCGCCGCGGCCGCTTCGAAACCAGCCGTGTCCGCTTCGAAACCGGAGAGCGTTCGTCATGACTCTGCCGAGCGAGCCAACGCGGCAGGCGCTATAGCCCCGGCTCCTGAAGCAAGTAAAGCAGTGCAACCGCCACCGGCTTTCAAGGCGTCATCGCTAAATCGTGATGCGTCGGGCGCCGTTCACGACATCTCTTCCAAAGTGATTTCAATCGAAACTTTCAAAGCACCGGATCGCAAATCGTTGGAAGTGCAAAACGCTTACAGCACCAATGCTTTGAAAACACCAATAGTCGGTTCATCCGGAAGAAACTCATCCGTTGACAGCGTCACGGGTTTGCCGGTTAAATCTTCGGACGTAACCGCCACGCCGATTAAATCGATCATCCCACGGCCAGGAAGCAATGCCTCAGTAACAGGACTCGATTCCAATGGAGCCGCTGTCGCTGTCGGTGATGTTTCGCCTGTAGGCATCAAGCGCGTCTCTTTAGCAGATGTTAATGCGGTCAAAGGCGTAGACACCGTGGATGGTGTCAAGCTCGATAGCTTGTCCGTCGGGGGATTGAAATCTTCCATTATAAATTTCGTTAGCGGTAAAAACGTTTCTGTCGTAGATAAAACCAATGCCGCAGCCAAGGTCGAGTCCGTTTCTTCGAAAATAGAAATTCCTGCAGCTGGAATCGGAACTGCTCAGTTCATTAATGGCGCAACGCTCAACACCAGTCATGGTATCGCCGGAGTAGTCAGAGTAGATGCTTCGAGTATCGGAAAAGACTTTCCAGTCGCGATTGCTGCGGCTAAAGATTTTTCCGGAAAAGTCGAAGGTGCCGTTAACGGCGCTAAGGCCGATGCTGTTTCGACTGTCAAAGATAGCGGAATGTCTATCATTCAAGTCACTACGATGGCTGGAAAATACACTGCCATCGACCTGACTCCTGCTGCAAAGGCTGACACCAATGTCGTCAATGGAACCATCGGCACCAATGGTTTAGTTTCGATAAACGGCAGCAGTGTGCAACCGACCGCCCAAAGTATGAAAGGCGATGTGGTTGTCCCTGGTAAGGTCGATGTTGCCGGTCGTCCAATCGAGGGGATCAAATGCCCGCAACCGGGTGACGTTTCCCTCGGCACCGTCCGCGGTACCGCATTCACACCGAGTGTTGCTAATGCGATCGCCGACGCGATTCGTCTTGGACAGCCAACTCCGGAAGGATTGTCCTTCCAAAACGGTTCCTATGCCATCACTTATGGCAATGAAGTACTTTATTTCCCAGGACTGAGAGCAGCACTCAAGTTTGCCGAAGTGGTCGGATTAATTGATGCGGAGTCAGACCAAACCGAAGAACAGGAGCAGCAAAAGCCGAGTTCGACAGTCCGAATCCGCTATTCAGTCAAAGAAGGCGAAACTTTGGAATCGATCGCCGAAACGGAATTGGGTGATGTTCGTCTTTCCGATCTTGTCTTGACGATCAACCGCAGCGAGATTCTTTACCGCCTCACCGATACCGGCAAAATCCCCTTTGTCTATGCTGGTCAGTTGATTTGGCTGCCTAGTGAGCAAGAGCTGAACATTTATCGCAAAAACTTCTTCGGGAAAGCCGGCACCAAGAGCGGTGGCGTGTCCGGAGTGTCGAGTGCCGAAGACACAATCGAAGATCAGGCGCGTGAAAGTGGACGCGCTGTTCGAAAAGCGCTCCATGACGAGTTTCTCGCTAACAACGCCGCACTTCAGCCTGGTCGTCCAAAAACTACCGTGCGCGATGTTCCGCAACTTAAATTGAGTTTCAAAAACAACATCACACCACCGATAATTGCTGAACAAGGACAGCAAATTGACGCTTATGCTCAGACGGTGGTTCGTTCCGCGTCTGACAAAAAGTTCACCGACAATTCCAATAATTTTTCTTCTGTGTCAGAACCTTTGAGAGTCCAAGATACTCATCAGTCTGCTCCGGTCGCTAATAGTTCTGCCGTAAATCGCATGCAGTCCTCAGCAAATGTTTTGCCATTCAAACTAGGGGATGAGCAAGCTGTGTTTCTTCATGCCTCCGTAGATGGTGACGATTATTCCGACACTGTAATCGTTAGAGACGAGGCCGCGCCTGTCGTTGAGATGGAACGGTTGCTCGATGTTCGTCTCGTTTCGAACTCCGCCCGTGTGGTTGTTACCGACCTGGCCAAAAAACCAACTAACTTTTTTGTTCGTTTGGAAGTTCGCATTGATGGAGGCTGGACGGTCGTTGCTTCCTACGACGGCGACGGTGATTCGACCGAGCGCGTTCGTTATGCCAAGAACGGCACCAAAAACTCGATGAAAGTTCAACTTCCAGCGCATGCGGTGAAGAGAATGGCGGTTGAAGATTTCATTCGCAACTGGGCCACTTACAACACTAACTACGAAACGAATAATATCCGTCGAATTCAAGTTGATAGTGTGCCACCAACACCGGTGAGTTTCAAAGGCGTCGCTTCTATCAAATAGGGTGTCTGTTTTTTTACAGGATGCCCGGCCGACTGGTCATAACGAAGTTCCGCGGCAGATCGTCCATGACTAAGATGCGCGACAGATTGTCGATAACCAATGGCGCGGCAGATCGTCCATGACTAAGATGCGCGACAGATTGTCGATAACCAATGGCGCGGCAGATCGTCCATGACTAAGATGCGCAGCAGATCGTCCATAACTATGTATGCAATAGTTATCGGAATAGGTTAGCGGTTCATCACTAACTCTATTTTGTCCATGACATCACCGGTGGTGATTTGTCGCATGCAATCACCGGCGGTGCCTTCGGGGCTGAAGCGGCACTGTTTCTCATACTGGCAGCGGCAGTTGCTCTGGCGATCGATTGCGAGATCAAGGTTTCCATACGGACCGCTGCGCTCAACTGCTGTCGGTCCATACAGTCCGATCACAGGAGTTCCGACAGCGACGGCGATGTGTGCCGGTCCGGTGTCGCCGGAAATTACCAGGCGGCATTGTTTCAAGACCGCGGCTGTTTGTGCCAGATCGAGCTTTCCGCAGAGGTTGACGACTTTGCCCTGGGTTCTCTTTTCGATTTCGGCTCCCAGATCGCGTTCATCCGATCCGCCGAGTAGCACTGGGAAATTCGAATCGTTCGAGTTCAATCTTTCAATTAGCTCCACAACACCATCGACTGTCCAGGCTCGGTTCGGTCTGATTTTGCCCACGCCTGGAACGATTCCGACGATCGTTCTGCTTTCGTTCAGTCCTTGAAAGAATTGTTGTTTTGAAACTTCGAGCAGATCGGTCTGTGGAAAAACGGTTGGAAAGAGCTGCTCGGGAATGTCGGTCACAAGCGATCTGATCGTGTCCACGAAGTTATCCGCTGCATGTCTTACCGGCTTCACACCGTCGGCGCGCTTCTTGTAATGCAGGGCGCGAGTGCCGCAGAAAAATGGTATCAACTTTCCCTTGGTCGAATTCGAGAGGTCGATAAAAAGATCAGCTTTTAATGCCTTGAGCTGAGAAGATAGCGAAAAGATATTCTGTCCGCGCTTGTAGTCGACGAAGTCGTCGACCGAAGGACACATGTCATTGATGATAATTTTCAGACTTCCGTGGGTCCAGTAACTGATATGCGCGTCGGGAAAATTCCTTTTAAGTATCGCTGCGACGGGCGTTGCAAGCATTGCATCGCCGATGGCGGCGGGATGGAAGACAACAATGTGGTTCAGATTTTTCATTTCATTTGCTACGCTTCACTGGACTTTACGGCAACATCAATTATCATAGTTACTTATGTACGAAGAAGATCCCGTTTACGTTTTAGGTTGGCAGCAACCCTCTGGCAAAATTGCCATACTGTGCCGCTCGCGCGGTTCCAATCCTGGTCCGGCTTATTGCTGGTCTAAACGCGATGCAATTCAGCTTCGCACCAGACTCGCTAATGACAAGCGAGGAGAACAGAACCCATCGGCAAGGCGGATTGTAAGGCAGTTGCTCGTTTATAGATATAGAACGATTCGACAACCTTTACCATGGCGCCCGGGCGACTTGTGGGTCTACGCAGAACCCATGCAACTCGAAGCGATGGAAGCTCGGCACGTCTAGACGTTCTTCACGTGTGACCTGGGCAACGCATTCGAGCCGCGGTTCCAAATCTCTAATTGTTTTTTAAATACAATCCTGTTCCAGTCCTGAAAGCAGGCACAGGTCGATATACTGTCGTGCGATCGGCATCTCGGTCTTGTATGTTTGTTCGTAGATATCGAATAGCTTGTCAAAGACATATACCAGGCTGAGGTCTTCGGTTCCTCTCACCATGGAATGAAAGAGAACGTCGTGCAATGTTTTCATGCCACGTGTCTTCAAAAGCTCTTCTACGTTGACACTATATGTGCCACCACTGCTCTCTTGACAAAGCACCTTGGGCGGTGTCACCTTCGTAATGCCTAATTCTTTTCTGACATTCAATTCGGTGACGAGAGCCGCGACCTCAGACCATATAAAAAGGTCTACAAAACTCTCTCTGTCCAATTTTTCGTCGTCGTAGATTTTGGTCAGCAAACGATTTGTCGCGTGGTACGCCTGATGTGAAAAGTTGAGAATCTTTTGTTCGTCGCTGAAATTTTTGTCGAGCACCATTTCGTGTTCGTCAAAACAGTATTCTATGAAATCTGGTTTTGCGCTCAGTTCGACATTGATGGTTTCGCCCCAGGGCACGGTTTCGAACAGGTAGACCAGGCGGCTGAGAGTTTTTGAACCGCCGATGTTGCTGTTGTATTGGGTGCTTACCGCTGGTGTTGAAGTTTCGATCTTTGAATCCGAATTTGGACCACTGGTGGCGCCGGTGGTTTCATCAGAATTGGCGAAAAATTTGCAGGATGATTCTGAGATAAACACATCTATGGGTACAACTCGGTCGGCATCAGGGTCGACGATGCCGAACTTGTCGACTGTAGGTAAGCCTTCGCTGAATGAAGTGAACGAATCATCTTCAGGCGGTCGGCGCATGATTCCGCGTGTGACAGTGGACGATGTGTGTTGTTGATCGTCGAGTTCAGGCTGTGGTGAATTTTGTTTGGAAAGGGCGCTCGGCTGTGCGGCACCAGGTGAACCTTGTTTGAAAACGGAACTCGGCTGTGCGGCAGAAGGTAGGGCTTGATTGGAAACGGAGTTCGGCTGTGCGGAAGCAGGTGGAGCTTGTTTGGAAGCGGTGCTCGGCTGTGCGGCAGAAGGCGCGGACTGATTGGAAGTGGTGCCTTGCGCGGCATTGGGGCGAGAAAGTTTTGGCGTTAACTGAGGATTCGAAATTCCCAGAATTTTGAATTTATCGATCGCTTCGTGCCCTTCGGAAAACGACGTGAACGACTCCGCTTTTCGCCTTTGCGCCTCGGCAAACGCTTTTGCTTGCTTCACGTCGGGGAGTCTGTCTGAGTCGAAGCTATCTTCGCCTTGCGGGTCGTTCGGATCGTTTGGATTGTTAGACAAAGTTCATTGCTTCAAAAATACTTCCTGTATCCATTTTAACCTGCCGAATTATGCTCAGTTCCAAAGCTCAAAAGGCGACGCAGTCTGCTTGCCAATATATGAAGCTTTGATTCCTGGGGGGCGGCTGCCGTGCCTTGATTCGGGCCGTCTTGTAACGAATCGATTGGAAAACGCTGCCGTTAATACGACCTTAACCGCTTAGTTGATATCTATTGGGTAGTCTCACGCCCTCATCAAAAACGGAGCCGTCTCCAACAAATGAGTCCCGACACGATCGTCGCAATTTTTGCCATCGTTCTCGCCCTCGGATTTGACTTCGTCAATGGATTTCACGACACCGCCAATGCTGTCGCGACGGTAATCTATACAAAGGCTCTGAAGCCAGGCGTGGCAATCGTTATGAGCGGACTGCTCAACTGTATGGGCGCGCTACTTGTAGGCACGGCGGTGGCGCAAGTAATTACAAAAATCATTCCGCAGGAAACAGTAACCCTGCCAATCGTTGTGGCAGTGTTGCTCGCGGCCCTGATCTGGAACCTGATCACCTGGTGGTACGGCATCCCTGTCAGTTCGTCGCACTGTTTGATCGGTAGTCTATTCGGGGCTGGAGTGACCGCTGCCGGTCTTGAAGGCGTCTCATGGCACGAGCTGAACAAGGTGTTCATCGCGCTGCTGGTGTCTCCGCTATGCGGTTTTGGCGCGGGCGCGCTGATGACCTGGGTGGCACTTCTCTATTCGAAGGAGAAGGATAACCCGGGCAGCAAGCGCCAGACGCATTATCAGGTCATGCGCTGGATGCACATTTTTGCAAGCGCTTCGGTGAGCTTCAGCCACGGAAGCAACGATGGACAGAAGACCATGGGAATCATCACGTTGATTCTGGCGACGCATTTCGTCGGTTATTCAACCGATCACGTGCCACTGTGGGTGGTTATCTCGGCAGCTACCGCCATGGGGCTCGGAACCGTAATCGGCGGCTGGCGCGTCATCGAAACTGTCGGCACTAAAATCAGTCGTGAACGCCTGAGTCACTCGCAAGGTTTTGGCGCGTCTATCAGTACGGCTCTGATCATTCTTTTTGCCTCGCACATCGGTGCGCCGATCAGTACAACACACACGCTCAGTTCTGCGGTCGCCGGCGGCACCATTCCTATGTACGGTCGCGAGAAGCTTAATCCCAAAACGATGAAACTGATCTTGCTTGCCTGGGTGCTCACGTTTCCAGTAGCATTTGCCCTTTCGGCTGGATGCTATTTATTGTTAAAGTTGGTTTGGCATGGTTAGGAGGTCGCGGTCATGAAATTCGTGGTTGCATTCAGCAGCCCTAAGCGAAGCGCTAAGACCGTTGACACGGCCGCTCGCCATGCGCGTGCTCTGGGTGCTGAGATCGTGCTCTTTCGCGTCGTTCCCGATCCTGAAAAGGTCGGCGTTGTCGCTCAATTAATTTCTACGGATCGCCCCTTGGACAAGGCTAAGAGTCAGGTCGACGAAGTGGTCGCGCGTTTGAAGTCGTCAGGACTAAACGCATCAGGTGTAGTCAGGATCGGACAGGTCGCGAAAAGTATCGCTGAGTTTGTCAGAGAAGAAAACGCGGATATCTTGTTTGTCGGAACCACAGATGTGATGAAAAGAGGTGGAAACAACTTCTTCTTCAAGCGCGATCCCGTCGTTCATTATCTGGTCGATAACTGCGCAACCGAGCTTTGTCTGGTTCGAACTCCTGAATTATTCGCAACCATGGACGATGCCGATGATATCGCCGGAGAACCGGCCGCGCCACCACCGGGAGTGGCGGAGTAGAAGTACTTCTTTTGGCGGCCTCGGCTGTCTCCATGATTTGTTGATTCTTGGCATGTCGGGTAAAAAACGCTGTAATCCATTGCTTCGTCTGCATTTCGGCCGTTTCGGGCGATTAGCAATAGTTGCCGATTTGTTGCTTCGACCGAAGGGGCAAAAAGGATCGTTTGGCTGGAAAGGGTTGTCTGGCTTGGAATTCCGGGCTTTTCTGGGAATTCTCGTCAAAACGTGTTTTCGAAAGTCTGCTGTAATTCGCGTCCCGAAATTCGCGTCCGAAATTCGCATCCCGAAATTCGTGTCCCGAAAATTCTACAGAGCGTCGAAGAAAGCCGCGACGTCTTTGAGGTTTTGCGTCATCTTCATTGGTGGCAAGCACGCCACTACTTTTCTGCCGTATGGCTTCGTCGTTAGTCGTGGATCTAGAATTGCCACGACGCCATAGTCGGATTGAGTTCTGATCAAACGTCCGACGCCTTGTTTCAGTCTTGTAATCGCGTGTGGCAGCGCCAGGTCGGCGAACCAACTTTTGTTCGAATCGTCCTTAAGTTGATCGCATCGAGCTTCGTAGACCGGGTCGTCAGGAACTTGGAACGGGATGCGGTCGATGATTACGCAACTCAGTTGGTCACCGTCGATCGATACACCTTCCCAAAAACTGGACGTGCCAAACAGCACCGCATTTGGTGTGGCGAGGAACCATTCGATTAGTTTGGGGCGCGACATATCGCCTTGTTTTTTAGCATCGTATGGCAGTCGTGGTGCGACGGCATCGTAGGCTTGATTGAGCGCGTATTTGCTGGTGAACAGGACGAAAGCTCGTCCTTGAGAAAGCTCGATGATGCGCTCAATTTGGTCTGCAGCCATTGGCAAGAATTGAGGTGAGTTTGGCTCTGGAAGGGCTTTTGGTAGATACAGAATTGACTGTTTTTCGTAGTCGAATGGACTCAAAAACTTTTCTTGAACAACCCCGCCTCGGACACCGCATGATTGTTTGAAGAACCGAAAAGGGTCATCGCCGGAGGTGGCAAGGGTGGCGGACATAAATGTGGTCGATTCGAGATCGCGTCGTTCCAGCAGCAAGTCTGAGATGTACTCTGAAACATCTAGCGGCGCCGAAGTAATCGACATGCGCGAACCGGAGTTATCTTGCCGTTCTACCCAGGTCACCCAATCCAGTTGAGGAGTCATTACGAGACTCAAGCACTTTAGATACGTATCGATATTCGAGATGATCGATTTGGCTTTGAGCTTGGCTTTCTCTTTTGCCATGTCGACATCGAGCATGGTCTCGAATGTTTGGTCGCTGAGCCATCGTTTCAGTTCGGACAACGCAATATTGAGTTCTTGCGCTTCTGCGACGGGCTGGTGAAGACGCATCTTTGCGTAGCGTAATTCGTTGTTTAGATAGTAAAAAAGATCATGCGCGGCTTGTTCAATATCTTCGACCAATTGAATGGGAGCATGCGTGCGTTTTAATGCTCGGGTGGCCAGTCGTTTGATACCACGGCTGGTGAGCGCTACGCTAAACGCGTCTGTCGCGATCGAGTTTAAATGATGTGCTTCATCGACAATTAGAACTTCGTAGTCGGGCAGAATCGCTCCGCGTGACGCGGCGTCTGCAAGCAGCAGCGCGTGGTTGACGACGATGATGTCAGCCTTTTCGGCACGCTTGCGAGACTCGAAGAAAAAGCAGTTTGAAAACTGCGGGCATTTGTTTCTCAAACAATCGTCGCTGTCTGAGTTTACTTCCATCCAGAGTTCAAACGGTGGACTAAAATCTAATTCTGAGATGTCACCATTGTCGGTACCATCGACCCAATCTTTAAACTCATCATCGACGGCTTGTTCATTGAGATGATCGTGATAACGGCGCAGCCCGAGGTAATTGCCTCTGCCTTTCAAAAGCGCGACTTCAATGTTTTTGCCGATGATTTCTCGCAGCAGCGGGATCTCTTTAGAGACATATTGATCTTGAAGAGAGATGGTGGCAGTCGAAACCACAACGCGCTTTCCGGAAAGTGCAGCCGGAATCAGCGCGGCAAGACTTTTGCCGATGCCCGTTCCGGCTTCGAACACACCAGTTTTGCCAGTGCTAATCGCGCGTTCAATCAGCCGAGACAGTTCGATCTGTTCGAGCCGATGTTCGTAAGCGGGCAGCTTCTTCTTCAGATTTTCGAATGCGCCGTCGACCGTCAGTTTAACTTCGCTGGGAAGTTCTGGTATCGAGGGCTGTGGGGCTGGAGTCGGATCTGTAGTTGGATCTGCAACTACGCGTGCATAGGACAGCCCGTCGTCTACAAAACTACCGGATGGCTGCGGTGAAGAAGCGGCCTTCGCCTTCAATGAACCTGTCCCGAACTCGTTGCTGCGATTGCACTCGATTGCGGTTTGTAATTCGGAAGGGTGATTTTCTGTCCAAGATTGAGAACATTGGCACTCTTCATGCCGTTTGACTTGACGATTTCATCAAGCAATCTTGGCGTAACCTTCTTATAGTTCTTCATTGCGATCATAACGAGCGTATCGCCAGTTTTGACTTCGTATGTGGAACTAATCGGCACCAGAGTCGCATTCGGATCGATGCTCTTAGCTTCGATCGCCGGCTCTGAAGTAGATTGTTGGTCCTGTGCTTTCGAAGAAGCACCGGCCACTAAAATTTGTTTGCCACCACTGTTGGCGTTGGCGATTGTCGTCGAAATCGCTGAATAAGACCATACTCCCAGCAACGACACTACTGCACCGGCCATGAAGCCGAGCATCATGAAGAAGCTTGGTTGACGCTTAGTCGTGGACTGGATCATCTCATGGTGAACGCCGGGCCAAAGAGCCTCGAGTTCATCTGGCGGTGTTTCCGCTTCCGGCGGCTCACTACTGGTGGTGCGCTCTTGTCGCACTGCCGATGGTGGAATCGTGACTTCCGTTGATCTGATTACTTCTATAGATGCTTGCGGGAGCATCGGTTTTGGATCCAGCTGAGGCTTGCGTCGATCTTCGTCGATTTCTTCGCGAATAAACTCAGGGATTTGATCCAGCAATGTGGCGTCGAGCATCGAATTGTCTTCCAAGATGAGGTCTACTCGCTCTGCGGATACGTTGATTGGTTTTTCTTCTACCACTGTTACCATCTCTTTCACGGCTTCCTGTGGAATCTACTTCCCACTTGCTTGCTCCGATTTCGCTCTTCCTTATAAACGGAATGTGTTCGCGAAACCTTATGTGTTGGGCGCAAGCAAATACACCGGAGATATTAGCGGACTTGTCACTAGTAAGTCAAATCAGGTGCAAGAGCCGTAAATCCCTCTCCAGTGCCGCTTTTCGAGGATCTTGATTGGTGCCAAATGCCCGAAACCCGGTATGGCAGAGTGATAGGGTCACCTGAGATTAAATAATTGACAACCTCGCGGACCTTTACAATCATCTCGTTAACCCGATTTACCTTGCCGCTGCTTTCAGCGGTTTTGCCTGTGGATATTTCGGAAACAGACGCAGGCATACCCTTTCCAGCGCTGGTTGGTTTTGAAAGAGGCGGTCTTATCGATATGAGCACTGGTTGAACGAAAGAGGGCATCGCATATACTGCTTTGTGAGTTGCCGTTAATTGACAAGGGGTATAGAGAGTCCTGGATGATCGCAAGTTCATATTCGAGCGCCGCTTGGCACCATATCTGACACCTGAATTTAGACTAATCTTTGCTGCGTCTAAATGATGGAACCAGTCTAATAGCCTTTTTATCGCCCGAAATCACTACACACGCCTTGTCTGCCTGGAACTCGTCTTTGATGAACTGGTTCACATCACTGATTGAAGTGGAGTCGATCGCCGCCGGTAAGTTAAACCAGTAGTCCGGTTCGCGGTCTGTCGAGACCGCATCTATTATGCTGTCGCCGCTGTGGATGACGTCGGCAAGCCGGTTGACACAAACTTGTCCGGCGATGAAGCGTTTCGTTTCTGCAAGCTCTGCGCTGGTTATGCCGGAGGTGCCTAATTCTTTGAATTGTTGTTTGATAGCGCCGGTGACACCACGGACTTTTGCTTCAGTGAGTCTGAGATTGAGTATCCATGCGCATTGCGCTGCCATCGGCATGATGGTGCTCTGAATGGAAACGGTATCATCGAGATCCGTAATCCGTTTTGGATTTGTCAGTCGTGCATACAAAGGATGCTTTACAAGGGCGCAATCGGTAAGCAGTAACTTGGCGTATTCCGGTCGTGATGTGGGTGTCGAGAGCAATCGTCCAAGAGCGATCTCAACCTTGATTGGATCGTCTGTCGGCAGGTTGACCTTCGAGACCTGGCGTTTGTTTGGTTGTGCGCTCAACGTCGGAGTCTTGGCTTTGCCTTGCCAGTCTTTGAAGGCGCTGGTCACAAGCCGCTGCGCTTGCTGAGGATCGATGTTACCGGCAAGAACAAGAGTCGTGGTTGCCGGCGATACATTATTAGAGCGGAATTGGTTTACATCCTCTGCATTGATTTTTAAAACCGATGCGTGCAGCTCGTGAGGTGACGGAGGATTGAACTGAGACTTGTCAGAGAGCAGGTTTTGAAGCAATAAACGATTGGCAGTGTCTTGCGTCGTGTTCTGTCTTTTCTTGATTGTGCTGGCGACCAGATTTCTAGCGCCACTGAGGGCGGTATCATCGGTTAAAGGGTCGGTGAGATGGTGACTGACGAGTTTCAATTGCGTGGGCAGGTCTTGAGCCAGGCAATTGGTGTGGAACGTGATTTGCTCGCGACCTTCGAAGAAGCGGATTTGATCGCTGCGGTCGAGTCCGATTTGGGCTTGCATCTTCGCCGAGTTGTCTTTCGAAATCTTCGCGGAACCGCCGTTCATGAGCGATACGGTGACATCTGACAAACCGGGTTTTAATGGTGGATCGTAAACGTGTCCTGCACGTACCGCGCCTGAGATTCTAATGATGGGGCTCGATTCGGATTTGAATACGATCAATCTTATTCCGTTTGGCAGAATGAACTCTGTCATGTTGGAACGCAATCCGGCGATCGCTGGGCGTGTGGATGAGGAGTTGGTTGAGGTTGCTGAAGTCGCAGGAGGTGTCTTGAGTTGCAGTACTGGTTTAGCCGCAGGTGAGGCGTCTTGTTGTGTTGAATACGTGGTGGAGCTCACTGGCGCTATTGGGTTAGCGTTGTTCTGCGGCGCCTGGATGCGAGCGTATGGGTCGGCTTGTTTTTGCGGCGTGGAAACTTCGACTTTTGCAGGAGCTGTTGAATAGATTTTGGAAGGTGTTGAAACATCAACCGTTCCTGGCGCAACAACCGCTTTTCCTGGTGTCACGATATCCGTTTTGCCTGGTGCCACAATTTCTACTTTACCTGGCGGCACGGCAACGGCCGGTTTCGCCGGTGTCGAAATTTCAAACTGTTTTACGGCTGGCGCAGTTTCTGATTGCTGAGGCTCGGACGGCATGGTTGCTGGTTTTTCCGGCGCTGTCTGATCTGTAACCGCTGGTGTTGTGTTGTTATTCTTCGGAGTGGTTGAACCTGCCGATCCGGCAGGCGGCGCTTGGCGATTTTCTTTTCTAGGAGCGATGATCTTCGGTTGCGCAGTCGGTTTCGACGTCCAAGGATTTATTGGGACCGGCGTACCTGTAGTTTCAGCGTCAGGTGCTTCGTCGCTCGGTTCGTCGGTGTCATCGGTTTTGGAACCCTCAAGATATGGGTCGTATGTAGCAATCTGTAGGTTTCCGAGTTTGGACCGACCTGCATTTATTCTGGTTTCAGCGCGTGCGATGCGATTGCTACCACCATAATTTGCGTTGTTGTTGTTGTTGTTGTTGTTGTTGTTGTTGTTGTTGTTGTTGTTGTTGTTGTTGTTGTTGCGCGATTTTGATTCTGCGCCGTTGGAACTCGGTTCGAACAAACTCGCGGTCTTCTGGCTCTGCGACGCGCTGGTTTGAGCGAGCAGAAACCCGACGCTTCGTTTTGCCGGCACCAGATATGATGCGGCAAGACGCATTACATCTTGTTTGCTTACCGATTCAAGTTGCCGTTGCCAGACTTCTGCTTGATCGAGCTTCTCTAGTGAATCGAAGAATCCAAGCTGGAATGCCGCTTTATAAGGACCGACTTTGTTTTTCAACAAAGAGAACACAGCGCGTTTTTTTGCTTCAGACATCGCCGCTTCGTCGAAACTGCCATCTTTGATTTTTTCGCACATCTCGTCAATCGCCGAAAGCATCTTGGTCGAGTTGACGTTGGCGGGCGCTTCGGCGCTAATCGCAAGCATTCCTGGGCGCTTTCGCAATTCAAATGCAGCCGACGCCGAGTCGCAGATCTTTGTATCGAGTACAAAGTCTTTCAACAAACCACCGACTGAATTCCCCAACAAACTCTCCATTACCGCGGCGGTAGCCGCATTGGGCTCGCCCGCGGCAGGCGCCTGAAATGCGATGAACAGCTTGTTTTTCTTGCCGCCGTATTTGAGATAAACTCTTCGCTCGCCAGTTTGCAGCGGCTCGAATGGTACTAAGGACGGTGACTCGATTTTCTTTCGCTGAATCATGCCGATTGTTTGTTCTGCCAGTTTCACAACTCTGGCTTTGTTGACGTCACCGGCAATCACGAGGGTGGCGTTAGCAGGCACAAAATATTGTTGGTAGAAATCAGTCGCCATTTGCGGGGTGACGAGTTTGATTTCCTCTTCGACTCCCGAAGGCAAATTCTTGTAAGGGTGGCGCGTATAACGCAACGCCCGAACCTCGCGCATCAAGGTTCTGTCCGGGTTGTTCTGACTCTCTTCGACTTCTTGCACCACTTGTTGCGACGCTTCTTTTAGCTCTTGCTCGGTGAAAGTTTTTTCTTTCAATCGTTCTGCCTGAAGCGTGAGAGCTAGCTCGAGCTGTGACGATGGCAGGTTTTCCAAAAAGACTGTGAAGTCATCGCTCGTAAATGCATCGAACCGTCCGCCGCTTCCCACGAGCTGTCGGGCGAGCGAACCACCGTTCGATTTGATGGTTTCAGAAAGCAAATGTTCGACAACGTGGCATGTGCCACTGGCGCCAGTCGGGTCGTTCATTGATCCGGCATGCATCCAGAGCTGGCATGACAACATTGGAAACGCGGGCTCTTCGATGACAATTAGGCGCAAACCGTTAGGCAGGCGGATTGCGGAATCACGCGGCGATTGCGCTGAGACCTGGCAGGACGCGGCTTGACCGAACGCAACCGACGTGAAAGCAATCAAAGTCATACCCGACACGATGCGTGCGAATGCATTTTTGCGCCGTGAGTTGTGAGCTGTTTGTCGCTTCATCGATTGGCTTTCATTGCGCGTGGCTGCCGCTTTTGCGGTTCCGACCTCAATTAATGAGGCTACATTAGCATGTTTGTTTATCTAACAACTCATATGTCAGTTTTATTGATAAAATTTGTCAATCGCGCCGAAGCTGGATGTAAGTTGACGAAAAGCCAGGCGGATTGGTTCATCCATCGGTATTGAGGCAGCAAATGAAACTCGGTGTTCGCGATCAGAAGCGAAACGCTGGCAATCCAGGCAGTGGCGACAGCAATCAAGCCGTCGGCACGCGCAAAACGATCGTGCTTGTCGGCAATCCTAACGTTGGTAAGTCAGTAATCTTCAACGCGCTAACCGGGCTCAGCGCCGACGTTTCCAATTATCCAGGCACTACGATCGATATCGCACAAGGCTTGCTCGGCGAGGATAAACTGGCTGATACGCCCGGTGTCTACGGCATATCCAGTCTCAACGATGAAGAGCGCGCAGCGCGCCGGATGCTGTTGGAAGCGGATGTCGCTGTAAATGTTGTTTCTGCGTTGACTTTGGATCGCGATCTGTTTCTCACGCTGCAGCTCGTCGACATGGGCAAACCGATGATCGTGGTGCTCAATCAATGGGACGAAGCTTTGCAGCGCGGCATGACTATTGATATGGCTTTGATGTCGGAAAGACTTGGTGTTCCGGTCATGCAGTGCATCGCAGTCGAAAACAAAGGCATCACCGAAATTGGTGAACTGATCAAAGATGCCAGACCCGGAAATATCCTTCCAAAAATGCTGGAAAAACTAAACACTGTCACCGCCCGTGGTGTCGATCAGGCGCACGCACTTCTAATTTTGGAAGGCGATAAACAAACGATTGAAGATACCGGAATCACTGGAGAAGACTATCGCAACACGATTTACACAGAACGCCGCAGGTTGGCTGACGAACTTGTCGATGATTGTGTGATTGAGAGTGAACGAAGCGCTAAGTTCTCCGTGAAAGTTGGACGCTTTCTTTTGCACCCCATATTTGGTGGCGCCATTGCGTTGTTCATTTGTTACTTTGTCTTCTATCAGGTGCTTGGTGTCTGGATTGCAGGCAACCTTGTCGATCTGACCGAGAAGAAAACCATGCGGGTTTATTATGAACCTAATGTCCGTCGCGCAGTCGCAAACTATTTACCTAACGCGATTACTATTGAAGACAAAACATTTGAATTTCCCGCAGGAACTGTCGCTGCTCCGGCTGAAGCTGCGGCTCTTGACGAAGCAGCCAAGGCGATTAATCCCGCTGAAATCAAATTCGATTTTTGGAAATACAGAACCAATCCTCTGACGATCGTTGGAAACGTTTTGGTCGGCGAATATGGAATTTTGACACTGACGGTAACTTATCTGCTCGGGCTATTAATGCCGCTTGTCGTGTTCTTCTATCTGAGCCTTTCGATTTTGGAAGACTCCGGTTATTTACCGCGACTTGCAGTGTTAGTAGATCGATTGATGAATAAATTAGGTCTCAACGGTCGCGCGATCATTCCACTAATTCTCGGATTGGGCTGCGTAACGATGGCGACAATCACCACTCGACTGCTCACAACCAATCGAGAGAAGCTGATTGCCACCGCATTGTTAGGCATCGCAATACCGTGCTCCGCGCAACTAGGAGTTGTTTCCGGAACTCTCGCCCGCGCTGGTGGCGGTGGTGCCTGGGCGGTTTATGGAACGATTGTCGTCAGCATTCTTGCCGTTTCCGGTTTGTTAATGAATCAGTTTTTGCCGGGCAAGTCACAAGCACTACTCATAGACCTGCCACCCATGCGCATTCCCCGATGGGACAACGTCGCCAAGAAGACTTGGAAAAAATCTTATGCGTTTCTCAAAGAAGCAGCCCCAATGTTTGTACTCGCTGGATCCGTAGTCACCATCGCACAGATGATCGGACTACTCGACCTTTTCGTGCAGGCGTTGCAACCAGTGGTGGTGCATTGGTTGCAGTTACCTGATGACCCGAGAATCGCGACAACCTTCATCCTGGGAATTGTCAGGCGCGACTTTGCAGCTTTCGGATTGACCGATGTTAATCTAACCGCCGCTCAAGCCGTCACCGCGATGATCGTCATAACCCTTTTCGTCCCCTGTATTGCAACCGTCGGCGTCATGATCAAAGAACGCGGACCCAAAGTTGCATTCACTATATGGATTGGATCCTGGATCTTCGCCATCGGCTTCGGGGGCGTACTGGGCTGGGTCTTGCCGCCGTTGTTTGCGTTTCTCAATCTAAAGTAAGTTGACCACTCAAAGTTTTGTATAATGCAATCCGGAGTTGATTCTCCACGCCATGGCAGGCGTCGCCAAGAGGTTAAGGCACTGGATTGTGGTTTCAGTATTCGGGGGTTCGAGTCCCCTCGTCTGCCCTTCTTTTAGTATTCGTAGCTCAAAACACTGACCAAATGGGACCATTCTCATTTGGTCATAGATTTGACACACTGAGAGCTGATCGTGGCCGAGTCTGGGAAGACGTCACATCACATCTGAGTCCGGAAGTTCAATATGCCCGCTCAGTTGAACCTTAAGAAGTTCGATCAATTCGCTGTCCATGAACTGGTACTCGTCCGGGATGTGCAAGCACACTACAGTCTTGTCGCGCAAAAGATCACCGTACTTGTTTTTCAGAATTTGTAAATGCTTTTTTTCCATCACGAAAATCCAATCGGCCCAGCCAATGTGTCCCTCTGTAATTCTCACTCTGGCACGTGGATCTGTACCGGCCGACCGTACTTGGTATCGAGCAAACCCCTCATATATTTTTTCTGCTGTGAGGCTGCGCCATCTATTCTGGCTGCATACAAAGAGCATTTTGTTTCGATCTGCCATTTAGAATAATGCTCCTGGTTCCGTAAAGATTCGCCCCTCTGCAAACTGCATTTTAAGTTCTTGAATCGATGCGAAACCAGAAAGTGCTGCCTTCGCCTGGAGCGCTGTTAACTCCGATTGTGCCACCATGTGCTCTGACAATTTCCTTAGAGATGGCAAGACCGAGTCCGCTTCCCTTCTTCTTGATGTGATCGGATCTATTCACTTGCTTGAATCGCTGGAAGATAGATTCCAAATAGGACGGCGGAATTCCCGGTCCCTGATCCTTGATGCGAAACTCGACAAAATCATCGATGGCCACCGCTGATAGGGTCACAATTCCTGACGTCGGAGAAAACTTGATTGCATTGGACAACAGATTAACAAAGACCTGTAAGAGTCGATCTGGATCGGCAAAAACCACCAGGTCACATTCTTCCACCTCAACCACTACTTGATTCATCTCAGCGAGTCCCCGCACCGCTTCCACTGAATCTTGCATTATATCTTCTGCACTGACCTTGCTTCTGGATATGTCCATCTCGCCGGATTCGAGTTTTTCAATATCGAGCAAATCATTGATTAATGCAATTAAGCGGTCAACACTTTTCTGCGCACTTTCGAGCCGAGAAACGCCTTTCTCTTGAATGTCGCCGTAAATTCCCTTCAAGAAAAGCTCAAATGTTCCCTGCAGTGCTGTCAGTGGAGAGCGGAGGTCATGGCTGACCATATTGACGAAATCTTGTTTTGCCAGTTCCAATGCCTTTCTTTCCGTAATGTCGTGCGCGACACAAAAGTATGACTTATGTGATTCTCCCCAGGTCACCGACCATCGCACATTTTTTGTGCCACCAGTTTTGGTGCTCACTCTGTTTTCGAGTTGATTGCCTGAAAGCGATTTATCTTTCACGTTTTGTAGAAAATCAAATGTAGTTGCTTGATCTTCTGAGAAGATGAATTCAAGGAGATGGCACTCAAGGACGTCGTTTAGCTCGTAGCCAAACGTATTCTCGAAGGCTGAATTTACTTTGGTAATTCTTCCGGAACTATCGAGTGCGCAAATCACATCCACTGCGTTGTCGAAAAGCGCGCGCTCTCTGGCCGAGCCTTCCGTTATAACTTTAGCGACAGTGTGGAAGGTTCGATCGAGCCTGGCAATTTCATCGGATCCATGAATCGGCGGATTGAGCGGCGCACCTCTACCTAGCCGCAGGCTGTTATCCATCAAGACTTCCACTCTTGAGCCGATCCGTCTTGAGTACCAGTAAGCCAGGAGAAAAGCAATTACGACGTTGACCCCAACCGACCACCAAATCATTGTGTGCAATGAAGACCTGGCTGACTGCCTGTGCTGAGCTGCATCTTTTCCCGATTCGTTTTCGTAAATCGACAAGCCTTTGACTTGATTATTCATCTCGTTGAGTTTTTCTTCGACACTTTGATAAAGCATCATCAAATCCATCTGCGATGCATTTCCTGGCATGTCGATCATGTGTTGCGCCGTACTCATCGACTCTTTCAACGAATTCCAACTGATATCAAATTTGGCCATCGCCGTTGCGTATTGCGGCTCGCCCACTACGTGCTTACGAAGCTGTCGTGTGTCAGAATCAATTTCTTTCAAGAGGCGCTGGCACTTTGCCAGATTTTCTGGGTCTTTGCCCAGTGACGAATACTTGCCCAACTCCATTCCAGCGCGTTGCGCTTTCTGAATAATCGAACGAAACTCGAACTGTATTAACTTCGAGCGGGACTGAGCGTCAATGATTTCGTCGGTCTTCTGAATCTCGAAAAGTAGTACTGAAACAAAAACCACTTGAAACAATACAGGCACGAGAACCAGGATAAATCCGGCTTGAGAAATGCGCATCAGAGGCCCTCAGGCAAAACCGCAAATTAGCATCAGTATTGCATGCATGCATGCATACATGCAATACTGAAACCGAGAAGCATTCTCTGGATCGATCAATCACGGTCGGACTTAGGGCCAAGGCGCCCGGTACCGCTGTCCAGGAAAATGTCGAGAGCGGGGATAAATTCTTCGCTAGTTTTTTATGTTAGCTTTGCAAAAAGCGTTTTGATAAGTTCCCTTCAGTAGCGCCTTTGTAAGATCTACCGATGTGCCGAAAGACGCTCCGGGAGCCATTCCTGGACCATCGTAACGTTTCCAGATCACGTTGCTATCGGTGTCTAGCGTAGGAATAAGTTCAATGTTTATTGTTTGGTTTCCGGCGTCTATAGCTATTCCCGAGTAATTCTCACCGTCGAGACGAGCAAGCCTGATATTGCTTTCGTAATTTCGGTCAAAGATTTTTATGAGAAAATCGTCTGCTGTCGCGGTGAGTGAGCCGCTCGGGACTCTCCCGACAAGTGCGGTAACCGCGCCCACGATGTTAGAACCAAGATCTCTGAAAGCAGCGTTTCTATCCCTGAGAGCTTCATCTCTAGTGCTAAATGCATTCTCTTGATCTGCATCGCCGATGTCTCGATTAAGCATGTAATCGTTAGCGATGTCTTCGATATCTGACATAAACTGTACTCCCGATCGTTTGGTCTTTGGCTCTGCAGTCTTTGAGGACTCAAGATTACTGCTTAGCACATTAGAACCAAAGCGCTTCCGAGAAACTACGAAACACCTAAATGTTAGCTGTTAAACGCGGTTTATCAACGGGGAGAAAGCGAATAGTGAAAGGGTAGCGATACTGCCTTTCCGGGTCGCCGCATACTGACGCAATCGCCACAATCGGAAAGATCAGCGAGACAGCCCATAACGCGGCGAAGCCCATTAAGGCAGCTGGAATTCCAATCAGGGTGAACATAAGGCCGCCAAAAACCGCCGCCCATAAGTATGTAGATATGGCGAAGTTCAAGGCTTCTTTCGCACTGTCTTTTACGAGTGGATCATCACTGATGAACAGAACTGCAATCGGCGCGCCGAGAACAACAACGGTCGGGCTCGCCAATGCTGACGCGTGGCAAATCGAGCGGAGAAGTTTTTGCTTGGTGCTATCGTTCATTTCGGTTGTTTTTTACCTGTGGTGACATGATCAAATATACGGATTTTCTGACTCGATGATCAGTTCTCTAAAAGCTCCAAAACGAAACGCAATTCAGCTTCCATACTAGTTCTGAAGCGATCTTGCTCGTTGTAAAGTCTTAATGATCCGGAGGAGGCGTCGAAGGGAATGAACCTGCAACAAATGATGATTAGTAGATGGACATTTGGTCTTCCATTTCTTCGAGGGAATCAAGGTCGTCTGTCAATCTAGCGTCGACTGAGAGGCGAGATTTTCTGAATCTTGCTTTGGCGATTTCTTCTCTGGTTTTGCCTTGAAGGTTGTCGAAAGTCCACACGCCGGTGCCGGCTATGTAGCAGGTGGAGGCGGCTGCGACCAGTCTGAATATGTTTTTCGGTGCGTCGGTTTGATGGAATCCTGCGACGGCTAACATGGAACCGCGGGCGATATTGGTACCGCCTATGATGCTTGCGAAAATTTGACGTTCGATCAATTCGCGTTTTTCTGCTTGTCGACGATGGATACGAAATTCATGGCGAGAATCGAACATTTTGTTCTTGAGAGAATAAACTGTTTTTCTTGCACCGAGCGCCTGTAGTAGTTGCGTGTCTTGCGAAGTGGCTGATGCGATGAGGCTCTCGAGTGTCTGTAGGTTGTTGCTGAAACGAGCTCGCGCGACGTCGTTGTTCTCCAGAAGGATTTCTTTTAGATTTTTCTCCGCTCGTTTTGTTGCGATGTCGCCGCCGATTTTAGTGATCATTGGAGCAGCGACGACGCTCGTTCCTGATGTGATGAAACCGATACCGGCGACTCCAATTTGTTTTGGTTGTCGGTCGGCCACGGAGAGCAGTGAGTTTAGAGAACCCAGATAACCGGCAGTGGATGCGCCGAACAAAGCGGTAACATTTCCGATGTCGCGTCTTGTTCGCAAGCGAACAACGTCGCAATAAGAGTGCGCGAATTCTGCGCAGGTTAGATCTCGAATATCTCTGAGAACCAAACCGTCTGTAGCAATGATTGCTTTTTGAGTAGATGAAAGTTGAGTGCATGAATTCCAAAGTGCTTTTCGATGTTCAAGCAATCCATTCAGTTTGCTTAATACGGTTTTGAACTCTTGAAGGCGAGATTGAGGTGATAAGCCTTTCTTCGCCAGCCGATGATCGTGCACTCGATCTAACGTTGCTTCGGTCAAAGTGCCACCAACCACCATTGACGCGCCGATTATGTTTAAAATATGTCCCGACTTGAGAAACGGACGTGGTGCGGCAGAGGGATTGTTGATGTATTTGTATCGCGAAGATGCGATGCAGATCATTCCGGCGTTGGTCAGATTGGACGCGGTCATGCGGTATCCAAACAGGCGCCACGATTTTGCATTGTCCGGTTTAAACCAAGCGAGGTGAAATTGCGTGCTGATTTTCATCAATTGAATTTGCAATCGAACGACATTGTTGGTCACTTTTTCCAACTCAACAATTTGCGCGCTCGGGTTTAAAACATCACCCGGTCTCAGATCGCTCGGAAGTGCTTGGGACAAAGCTAATGGTGCCTCTGGGGGCGTTGTTTCAGCTGGCGGCGATGGTGATGTTGGCGTTAACGGAGCTATTGGTGTTATCGGTTCCGGTGACACCAATTGTAGTGGCGATGAATGCGATTTAGACGAAACGAATTGCGCTGGTCGTTTCGCTTCACACGGAGATACTCGTGTTGGCTCTTGTGTAGATTCAGACGCGGTTGCTTCTTCCGGCGTATCCGCTGTTTCGTTCAATGCTAATTGTGTCGGCGTCGCTTCGGTGTGCATCACGTCAGGGCGCGTGGTTTCAATTCTTGTCGACGACTCTTCAGCGCTTGCTGTTGATAGTGGTGATGTGAACACGGCCACGCCAATTGAGGCGATCAAAATTTTGTCTAGACAAAACCTGGACGCCCTCAAAGACCGCCTCCCTGTGGGATTCGAATCCAGAAGTTGCTGCCTTTTCCGAGCTGACTCTCCACGCCTATAGTGCCACCATGAGCATCAACAATCGCTTTGCAAATCGCCAGACCTAAACCATGACCCTCGTGTTTGACACCGTCAGCGGAGTCTACTTGCTGATAGCGGTCGAAGATCTTTTCGCTCAGTTCTTCCGGTATTCCCGGTCCCTGGTCTTGTATTGAGACCTTGATTCGGTCTTGTTCTTGAGCAGCGTTAATAGTAATTTTTGATCCGGGAGGCGAAAATTTAATTGCATTCCCAAGTAGATTTATAATCACTTGCGAGAGTCGCTGATCATCCGCTAGCAGTTCAATGGCGCAAGACGGCGGACTCGTAATTGCTATCGAAGAGCGCTCTGCAAGCGGCGCCACGACATTCGCGCAACGTGTCAGCAGCTCGCCGAGATTTACATGTTCAGTTCTCAATTCAATCGAACCGGATTGAATCTTTTCTAAATCGAGCAGGTTATTAATCAGGTTGATGGCGTGCCGCAAATTCTCTTCGGCCCGCACGATCTTGGTTTTCGCTTTGTCTGACTGCTCGCCCCAGGTTTCATCGCCCAGAAGTTCCAGCGTGCTTTTCACCGCCGATAGTGGCGTTCGCAAATCGTGACTGATCATGGCGACAAATTGTTGTTTGAGCCTCGCGGCTTCGTTTAGTCGATTGGTGGCATCATGAAAAACCCGATCGATTTGTGCGAATTCATCCTTCCCTTCTAACACTGCTGCCAGCGGCTGCCCAGCTCCCAGGCGATAGCTGTTGTCGAGTACCACCTTCCATCGTTTATCCGTTTCTCTCTGGAAAATAAAAACGACCAATAACGCAAGAGCTATACTGAGGAGAGTCAAGCCTAGAAGGGGTTTAAGCAAGGCACCGGTGCGCTGCGTCGCTCTAACTTCTTGCTCAGCTTTTTCGTCGGCAATGATTGTTTCCAGTTGTTTAATAATGGTTTTGAGCACTTCTTCGAGGTCCAAAGCTTCAACCAGGTCTAGCTTTCCGCCTGCCTTGAAGGTTGCTTTTCGCTTTTCTAAGATTTTCAGCGATTCCTCGGCTTCTTCTGCGGCTTTGTAGACGATGGTAAAATGTTTGGGATCGTTTTTCACCGCGAGCGCCAGGTCTGCGAGTCGCAGGTGCATCGCGTTTACTTTGTCGATGTATATCTGTTCGAAATACGGCTTGGTTGCAGCATCGTAAACAACAAAAGCGATTCCGACATCGTGGCAGGCTTCCATAGCATCCGTGGTTTTTGAAATAATGGACTTGGATAAGTCCGACTGATGCGCGTCTACTTCTGATTGATGCAGCAACCATAATGAGAATACAAGGAGGATGGCCACAAACGTCAGCGGCACAGCCGCGATGATGCGCGCTTTCTGGGTAAGGGTCAGCTGTGTTGGCATTGCTCGCAAGGTCAGTGTTATACATCCCTAATATCTGCCGTCTAATTGTAGATGAAAATAGAGGAAGCCTAATCAACAGATTCCCACTTCGGAGAGAACGAATGGCTAAAATCCTTGTAGTTGAAGATAACGCCGATTTACTCGATAACATTTGCGAGTCTCTCAGCGCGCATCAACACAATGTCGATCAGTGTTCGGATGGCCTATCGGCGCTCACCTACTTGAAGACCTATGAGTATGATGTGATTGTCCTGGACTGGACGTTGCCGAAGGTCAGTGGCATTGAAATTTTGAAACAATATCGTGGTCAAGGCGGTGCAACGCCGGTGATCATGCTCACCGGGCGACGAGATTTGGATGATAAGGAAGTTGGCTTTGATGCTGGTGCTGATGATTATTTGACCAAACCTTTCGAGCTGCGTGAACTAAACATGCGGGTTGGTTCATTGTTGCGGCGTGGTGTCAAAGCGCCGACCGACAAAATGCAGATTGCCGATGTCGTTCTCGACAAACAAGCAAAGCGGGTCACCAAGGGCGATACGGACCTAAAGTTAATGCCAAAAGACTTCGCGATTTTGGAATTGTTGATGTCTTATCCGGATAAAGTTTTTAGTGCAGAAGCAATTATCGATAGAATTTGGAGCACCAGCAGTGATGCCTCACCAGATGTGGTGCGCAAACACATCAACCGAATTCGAACGAAGATTGATTCGGATTCCGGTGAATCTTTGATTCGAACCGTCCACGGCATGGGCTATTCGCTAGTCAGCACTCCCGGCAAGGAAGTTTAAGACTGCAATTGTTTTGCTCTAAGCAATACAAAAAGCAGTCACTCTGCTAACATTTTGGCAATGAAAATCGAACAACGATTTGGTGCCGTAAAATCTTTTGAGTTGCCCGATGATTGGATCGCTGATGAGCCGGTCGATCTGGGCGGTCGAAGGACCGTGGTTTTTCGCACGCCTGACAATCCGGCCATTCTTTTCTGCAATCATTTCCGCGATGAGCCATTGTCGAAATCGGGATCTTCGAAGTTTCAGAGCGTTTTGTATTCGCAGTTTCATGATTTGACTGAGAGCGAGATTGAAGATCTCGACGACGTCATCGAAGGCTTGAACAACAAAACGGCTTTTTCCATCAGGCAGGCGGGCACGGGCTATCTCAATGACCGGCGAATTATTCGGGTGCGCGGCGACTGGCTTGAGAGCCAACGGTCCGTGATGTCGTGCTTTATAGACGTCGATGGCAGCGGGCAGCGGGTTCAAAATCTCTACTTCGGCGCTCCGATCGGTGAGCTGGAGCGCTGGTCCGAGCTGGCCGATCGCGTTTTTCTCTCGATTAAATGGTCGGAAACCTCGCCTCGATAAGCCTGGCTGTCAAGTGCGGACTTACTTAAAACCAATATGTCCGCAGATTCAGGTTTTCGGGGAAATCGCCGTTTGATTTGCCTCAAAATGCTTACAGGTTACCTGATTTGGGCAAATAAAGAACAAGAGTATATTTGGATTAGAGCATGGCAGCAAATTCCAATACTGGCGTAGCCGAAACGGTGAAAGACAAAAAGGCTACCACCGACGCGGGTGCGGGTTCTGCCGAATCCACGTTAGACACGCGGACGACGCTGTCGCTGCAGGCGACCACGCCGGATGCGACTGCCCTGAAACCGGCTCCAGTTGTGGAAAAGCCAAACGCTGCTGTAGATCAGTTGCCGGCGCTTGCTGTTCCAAAAGATGCGACGTCCGCACCAGCAAAGCCTGCGGACAAGCCGAAAACTGGCGCAGAGAGTTTGCCTGTCATCATTGCTCCGCTGGATTCGACGCGCGCACCTGGAAAACCATCGGACGCGTCGGCGCCAGCCGCGGATCATAAGCAGCCTGCAGTTGGTGAGAAAACCAAGGCGCCGATTCTAGATCGCAAAACGTTGGAGCAATCGGCCGAAGACTTGCATTCCGCGTTAACGCGCAAAAGGTTGGGACTTTTCAACAACCCGGACCAGGACAAAGTTTCTCGAATTCTTGAACCGATTACTCAAGCTGACCGCCGTGCCATCGAACAAATTTACGAAGAGAAATTTGGAGATCCGGCAAAAGCAAAACAATTGGCTGCTGCAAACGCAGACAAGTCGGGCATCGATCGGACCGCGGATTTTCAGGGTAGTTCGCTCAGAAAAGAAATCGATGTTAAATTCGATGGTCCCCAAAATGTAAAACACGCGGAGATCACTTCGGCGCTCAATCGTGTCGATGCAAAAACCAACGACGCTGGTGCGTTGATGGTGGCAATCAATCGAACACGCTCCGACAGTGATCGCGGAAATGTGGCTATCCGAGCTGTATTTGAAACTTTAAACGAACCACAAATCAAAGAGCTCGATGAAAATTTCAAACGAGACTATGGCAAGACCTGGAAAGACGCAGTTCGAGAACTGGGCAGTGACGTTACTCCGCAGACTTTGAAATCTCTTGAGCTTTTGGAAAAAGGCGTCGATAAGAAATCGCCGCAGGATGTAAAAGATCTCGCCACCATCGCTATCGAATCCAAAGATGCGCGTTTACTGGGCGAGGCTTTGCGTGGCGATTCACCATCCGCGGTGCAGGCGCGAAGAGATCTGCTCGCTGACGAAAACTTCATGAAGCAGTTGACCGTTGCTTTTCCTAAGAACGGTTGGCAATCGTCCAGTGTCGAGCGAATGTACAATCGCGCTGATGCTGATGGAAATGTCACCCTCGGACGCACCAAATTAGCTGTTGCCGATCTTATCGATCCGGTTGCCCGCGACTATATCACTGAAGGTCGAATTTCACTCAAGACCATCACAGAAGAAAACACCGGCAAGTGGATTCTCGACAGCAGAGAAAATGTCGCGCTTGCTGCCAAGAATGTGTCAGAGGCTGAACGACAGCAGTTTAATCTCGGAGCAAAACTGACAGAGGAAAAACGCGAGCCTCAGACTCCTGAAGAAAAAGAAGCGAAGAGTTATTACGACAAAATCAACAAAGTGTTCACCGACCGCGGTAGCGATCGCGAAACCGAAGTTTGGAAATCGTTAGTCAAATATGGTCGCGAAAACATCGCCACTGAAATGGCGGGAACCCACAAAGAAGCTTGGGGACCGTTTGGTTGGGGATCCGGACATTCGCGCCAGGATCTTATGTCACGCGCCGAAAATCTAAGCGAAAATGATTACGACTTGCTGCGCGATCCGTTGCAGGGTAAAGAGTTTCGCCGCGATATCGAGAATGTGCTGGGCAAGTTTGCCGATCAGGGCGAACGCACCCGCATAATGCAAATGTTGGAAGACAAAGCCAGTAAGCCGACTTATTTGGAATCGCAAAAGGTTCATCGCTCCCTAACCGACACTATTGCAGACAACAAAGGCAGCGACTTCATTGGCATTGGCACCAGCTATGATGCCAAAAATATTCTCAGCAATTTTGCCAAGATGACGCCTGATGATGCTGCAAAGATCAAGAGCAATCCGGCTTTTGCAAAGGAAGTTCGCGAGTTCATCAGGGCCGAATCAGAGTTTAATGAAAGGGAAGCGCTGTTGGCGCAACGATTGATCGACAAGGCTGAAAAGACAGGAACAATTCCTCAGCCGGATCAACTTGATAAACTTCTGCAACTATCCGTTGCTGGCGATGCAAAACCATCTGCAATTCTCGCTCAATCGCAAAAGGCTCTGGAAGCGGATCCGCAACTTCGCGAGCGTTTAGCAAAGCCAGCCGATCAACGGTCGCCCGAAGATGAAGTTGTTCGCAAACTTATTGTTGAAAACTATCATCGTGCGCAAGCGCGAAACATGCCGGTCGATCAGCACATCAATATTCGTGCGAAAACTGAGGCCTTTATCGCCAATGGAACTCTCACCGTTCAAGATAAGCTCAATCTGGGCTTCGACCGGAAAACGGTGGTCGAGGCTGCGGCTGTCGCAACACCTGAAGAACGAGCGGCTACACGACTGAAATTCTCCGCGGAGGAGAATAAAGTGATCGACATCGCCGTTGCTAATGGTGGCAAACTGACAATCGCTGATCGGATTCAACTAATGAGCCTTGATCGCAAAGACAAGGGTGAGGACTTGAAACCGGTTCTCGAACAGTTTCATAAAGACAGCGAAGGTTTTGTCAAACTTCAGCAAACGAAAGATGAGTTCGCCAGTAAATACGGACGCACTCTTGATGATGTCGTGCTCGCGAAGGTAGATGATAGCGAACGAAACGAGTTCAAAAAACTTCTGACTCCGACCGAGTCGGATGGCAGGCAGACCTTCCATGACAATGTCTGGACTGCACTGCGCAGTGATAGCGGTGCCAGTGTTGATGGCACGTCGTTGACGATGAGAAGGTCGATCGACCAAACTGCTAATTCGTTAGAAGAGTATCAACGAATCTATCAAACACTCCCGCTGGATAAGCAACAGGCAATGGATGAGTTCTTTAACAAGTCATTTGAACAACATAAACAATCGAAAGAGAAATTAGCAGAGTTAGTTATAACGGCTACGATCACGGCGGCGGCCCTGGCCGCGGCGCCTTTCACTGCAGGCGCTTCAGCAGCCGCGCTCGCCGCGTATGCCAGCGTGGCCGCCGCAGGTGGTGCAGCGCTTTCCGTCGGAACTAAGTGGGCGATTGAAGGCAACGATTACGACACCAAGCACATTCTTCGTGACATCGTCCATGGTGGCGTCGCGGGCGGATTGATTTTCGTTCTACCACCAGCCGGATCGATCACCTCAGTGTTTGGTCAAGGCGCCAAGGCAATTGTCGCGGATGGCGCGATGGTCACTGCGATGACCGGGGTTCACGTCGCCGAACGCGCGGCTGTTGAGAGCGCACTTGCTCAAACATTGATGCAAACAGGTAAGAACTTTGGTGAGAAGCAAGCGCTTGAATTGATTAAACAAGCAGCACCTTCACTGACTGCTGAAGCCTCTCAGGAATTGGCAAAAACTTTGGCTGGTAGTGTCGCTAAAAACTACGGTACCGCGATTGAACAAGGCGTTACAGCGCTTAAGACACAAGCTGCCGAGGCGGGCAAGAGTTCAGCACAGCAGTTGGCCAGACAAGTCGGCGAGAGCACTGCGATTGGTGCAGGCGGTAACGCGATTGCTACCCTTGCTGATGCACCGTTTAATCCTAATGGACTCGATACGGGTAATCTGCTGACGCAAACAATGCTCGGCGCCGGTGTCGGCGCGATCATGCCGATTGCGTTTAAGGGCATCGCATCTGGTACCAGGTATGTTTTGAATGTCAGTAAAGAGACTAATGCTGTCACCGGTGCCACCGAAGCAATCGTTCATGCCAAGCCAGGAGAGCCGGTTCAGATTCGACGTGTTGATGGGTCGGTGGAGACTGTTACCGGCAAGGCGAAATTGCAAGATGGCGATCAGATCGTCGGTGGACCGGAAGCTCCCGTCGGGACACCGGAAGCTACCGTTGCGAAGCCGGAAGCTCCTGCTGCCGGCAGACTGACTGATGCGAAAGGAAGGCTCGTCAACGAGCGTGGTCGTTTGATCGATGACCGTGGACAGACAATAAACGAACACGGACAAATCGCCGATTCGAAAGGCAACTTGATTGAAGCTGAGTTTCCAAAATATCCGCAGTCTGAATTCGATCGAGTCAGACCGCAGCTGGTCGATGACTTGAAAAATTGGAAAACGCTGGACGGAAAAAATGTTGGCGAAGAATTCGATGAACTCGCCAAGAAGCTCAATCTCTCAGAGAGTGAAAAGAATCAAATTCTCGATGGTCTGCAAACTGTTCGCGAACATGGCGCGCGCATGGTCGACATCGATCCCGAGCAAGCGATCAATTGGAAACATACCCAGCGTGAATTCGGTGCCGCGGTTGACTATGCGGCACGAAATAATTTCAGCAAAGCAGAGACACAAGATCTTCTGCTCTCCGCGATGTTCTCCGATGGATTGAAGACCAAGTTTAACTTCACTACGCACAACGTAGATGGCGCGACGGCGTTCGAACACTTCGCCAGAACACATCTTGCCGATCTGCCTGCCGAGCGGCTCGCCGGCATCAAGCAGGCGATACTAGAACACCAGGTTGCACCGCCGGATTTTATGGCAGTGATTTATGGTGGCGCAATTCAAGGTTCGTTTAAAGCAGAAAATCGGATCATGACCGACGTTGAGAACGCAGCGCTGAAGACGCTCAAGGACAAGATTTCCAATCCACTGGCGCTGGGACCGGATGGTTTAATTGATGTGCCCGGCGCACCTGCCGGTGCTAAAGCTGTCAAGCTCACACCTGATGAACAGGCGCTCCTGGGTCGCACTGGTCTAGATCACTGGTATGTTCCTAACGAAGGAAACGCCTGGAACAAATTCTCGCGCGGTTTGATAGATGCAGACGGCATCGACAACTACGCCGGTCCAGGCGGTCTCAGCAAAATTGTCGGACTGCGAGGACCTGGTAAAGCAATCTTCTTCCAGGACCGTCACGTGATGTACGGCAACCCTGAGAATCCGACGCAAATTTCATCGGTCGATAGTTGGAAACAAAGTCAACGAGACTTCCTCGGCAATCCCGAAAATGGCAAACTCGGAGTGGCAACGCCGGAAGCAAGACGATTTGTCGAACAACAATCGGTCAACGTGCAAGCCAACATTGATGGTGCGCAAGTTCGAGTAAATGAATGGATCAATTCTCCAGCTGGTCGAGCTGAACTTGGTTTGCCTGCGGAAGGTTCAATCGATAAAATTCCTGGATGGACAGGAACGAAAGACAAACCGGACATGATAGATTACTCGACAGCGACGCCTGAAGAACTGGGCCGTGCGCGGAAAATCTGGGATCGTTTCGGCGATGAATTGGGCAGAGAACAACGAGTCAGTTTGCGCACCACACCGGAATATTCTCCGTCTATGCGAGGAGAAAACCCGCAAGGTCGTTTGGTCAACGAGCGTGGACAGACCGTTAACGAGAAAGGTGAGATTATAGACTCGAAAGGCAACTTAATCGAATCCGAATTCCCTGCATACGCGCAGTCCGAGTTCGATCGTGTAAGACCGCAACTGACAGACGATTTGCAAAGTTGGAAAACACTCGACGGCAAAAATGTTGGCGAGGAATTTGATAGTTTAGCTAAGAAGCTCGATCTCTCTGAAGCCGAAAAGAATCAGATTTTGGATGGTTTGCAAACAGTTCGCGAACACGGCGCACGTATGGTGGACATCGATCCGGAGCAAGCGATCAATTGGAAGCACACTCAACGCGAATTCGGTGCCGCGGTTGATTATGCGGCTCGCAACAACTTTACCAAAGCAGAGACACAAGATCTTTTGCTATCGGCAATGTTCTCTGATGGATTGAAAACCAAGTTTAACTTCACCACTCACAACGTTGATGGTGCCTCGGCATTCGAACACTTCGCCAAGAAACATCTTGCCGATTTGCCGGCTGATCGAATCGCGGGAATCAAACAGGCGATCCTGGAACACCAGGTTGCACCGCCGGAATTCATGGCGATGATTTATGGTGGCGCAATTCAAGGTTCCATTAAAGCAGAAAATCGCGCCATGAGCGAGCTTGAAACAGCCGCGCTGAAGACGCTCAAGGATAAAATTTCCAATCCACTTGCTCTTGGTCCGGACGGTTTGATCGAAGTTCCGGGCGCACCGAAAGGCTCGAAAGCAGTCAAGCTAACACCTGATGAACAGGCGCTTTTGAAGAGAACCGGACTGGACCACTGGTATGTTCCAAACGAAGGAAATTCCTGGAATAGATTCTCCCGTGGATTGATAGACGCAGACGGCATTGACAATTACGCGGGACCGGGTGGGCTCAGCAAGATCGTTGGTTTGCGAGGACCAGGAAAAGCGGTATTCTTCCAAGACCGGCATGTCGTCTATGGAAATCCGGAGAATCCAACGCAAATTTCTTCAGTCGATAGCTGGAAACAAAGCCAAAAAGATTTCCTCGGCGATGAGAAAACCGGCAAGCTCGGCGTCGCATCGGCAGAGGCTAAACGATTCGTCCAACAGCAGTCAGGCAAAATACAAGAGAGCATCGAGGGCGCGCAAAGCCGCGTCAATGAGTGGCTCAATTCACAAGCCGGTAGAGCGGAACTTGGTTTGCCTGCTGAAGGTTCTCTAGACAAAATTCCTGGATGGACAGGAACGAAAGAAAAACCTGATCTACTAGATTACTCGACAGCAACACAACAAGAACTCGATCGTGCACGGAAAATTTGGGATCGTTTCGGCGATGAACTAGGCAGAGTGCAGCGTGTCGATCTGCGCGCTACGCCTCAATATTCACCATCGATGCAACGGTAGGAGGAAAAGATCATCGCTAACAATTCGAACTATTCCAGTCATACGCAATCGGAACTTGAGCGGCTTGAAGCTCTCGGTTTCGACAGACGTAACATGAAAGTGTTGCCGGACGGCAGTGTTGTTTTTGTTGAACTGAATGCAGAGGTCGCCGGAACAGGCGATGTGGCAAAAATGACAGCCAAAGCACATCTCGATGAAATGATTGCGCGCAAACAAGAAATCGATTACATGGCATCGGCGATGTCCATCGCTGGAATGGAACTTGGTGCGGAGTTCGAAAAAGAATACATCCAACTTTGTCACGACATTGACGAGGCTTTGAAGGTCAAGGACTGAAGACAATCTTCTTGATCTCCGTAAGATAGTATTTGGTTTTGAGTAAAACGAAAGCGCTCACGGTCGCTCTAAGCAATTGAAGATGTGCGGTCGAATGTCTTTCGCCATCTTCGGTGTAATCGCGCGATTTGCATACATATATCTAAGTCCGCTGGTCTTGTTTTTCCGACAATCAGCATCATCCATATATGTGCAATCACTTTTGCTTTTCGACAGCGCAATTTTGACCCAGTGCGCTAACCGCCCCTATCTTTGACGTTAACTACTACCAGGTATTTGCGGGGAGCAACCGCTTAGAAAAAAGAAACAGCAAATTAATGGCGCTGATCGATTTTTTTGAAAAAGGACCATGCCAGGTCTCGGCGAGTTTCGCAGAAACCGGCACCGCTGGCGTGTTTATAAACGCTCCCGTGACAGAGACATTTTGGGGACAAACCGAGGACAAGGCTGAGACGTCCGGCGACTAAAGTAGTTCGTATGAGGCGTTGTACGGCGGGTGCCGGATTCAGAGAAGTCTCACCAAAGTTCCAATTAAGAGGTTTAATTCAAATGATTAGCAGGTTGGTCAAATTAGTCGACGGGAAACAAACTCAGAAAGCAGGCCTCATTAGTTTGGCGGCGATCATCGGATTGTCGGCCATCGGCTTGCCGGCACAGAGCGCACCGCCGGTTGGTGCAAAACCGGCTGCTAATCCGCAAGCGCGGACGGCTGGCAAGCAGGCTCAAAGTATTCAGCAACAACGGCTTGTTCAATATAAAAAAGAAGTTGCTCGCCGAGGTGGTGGCAAAAGTTATTTCCGAGATTTCTCAAACAAAGATATTCTTCTGGTAATGCCTGATGCCAAGGCTGAGAAGGATGATCTGAAACAGGCATTCGAAGATGCACATGGTACTGTCCTCGGTGCCATAGGAACAGGACCAATGAAAGTGTTGATCGTTCAAGCTGAAAAAGGAAAATCGCAAGAGCTCGAGAAAAAGTTGAGCAAAGACAAAAAGAATTTCAAAGCAATAAGTTTCAACAAACGTGTTACCGCTGACTATGTGCCGACCGAGCCGCGTATGTCGTCATCATGGCAGTTGCCTGTGATGAACTGTTATAAAGCCTGGGATGTGGGTTACGCAACGCTTGCGCAATTCGGGCAACGATCTAGAATTGCTGTTCTTGATACGGGATGTTCGTGGCAGGGAGACACCGGCGTTACTCCAAGTTGGGGTGCTGACGTGTCTGGAATTCATAAGGAAATTGGTGAAAAAGTTGAAGATGCACTAGATGGTTTTCTTGGAACAGGTTTGTTCAGCGATGACGTCGAAGACATCGACAAGGAAATGGAAGGCTGGGCGAACAGAGCGCAGACCCTCAGCATGGGTATCATGGACAATAATGGACACGGTACTTGGGTTGCCGCTGCCGCTGCGGGTAGACAAAATGGGAAAAATTCGGTCGGTATTGCCCCTGGTGCCAACATCTACCCGATCAAAATTTGTGACGCGCCTTTCGGAGGTCAAGCCTCTGCAGATGAGCTCTCTCTGGTAGCCGGCATGGTAATTGCCATCAACTCCGGCGCTCGAATCGTCAACGTAAGCTACTCGAACATGAACGATAAAGATATGGAAGTACTGCACGAGATGTTTAAATACTTCTACTATCACAAAAACGGTTTGATCTATGTGTCAGCCGGTAATGATGGAACCGTTAAAGACTTCGATGACTGCCCATATCTGGACACAGTTTCAGCGTTACAAGAAGTCGTTGTAATTCCAGGCAAACCAGCTCCGTTACGACTGGTCGATATGCTTGCAACCAATGGTGGTTGGGCAGCCAGCTCTGGTCGTTGTGTCGACTTCGCCGCTCCTGGACTCGATATCCCGGTTAGCAATCCGGATGGCACCGGAGCAACTGTATCAGGAAGTTCGTTCTCCAGCCCTATTGTTGCCGGCGTCGCTGCTCTGATCCTGAGCATCAATCCGAAGCTCACAAACAAGCAAGTTCAATCGATCATGATTCAGAGCTGTCATGGAGTCAGCGGTGGTCGTAGCTCTAAATTCGGTTTCGGAATGCCTGATGCGGAGAAGGCATGCAAGTTAGCCCAGTCCATGTAAATGAGGAACGGGGCGCGGCTGTAGAAGCCGCTCCTCGTCCCAGGGGCTTCGTCGAACGAATGGTTAGTTTTATCAAATTTAGTTGGAGCAGTTATGTTTACACGATCGAAAAATGGTAAGAAATTGATGCCGGGCATGGCACTGTTGGCGGTGGCACTAATCTCCATTCTGTCCCCTGCGCGCGCTTCTGAACAACGAGCCTGGGACGTCAAACTTCAAACGGAAGAACTGCAAAGACAGTTCGTCTACAGAGGCTCAACCATCAACGCAGTCGCGAAGATAAAGACGAAGTTTGCTCTGTCCACAAATCCTGATGAAGCCAAAGAGTACGAAGCGGTTTGGTATCACGATGGCAAACCGATTGGGATGGAAAAGCTGGCCGAGTTTAACATCGGGCGTGGTGACATTCTATACGTCAAGGTCAGCCATAAGAAGAGTCCGGGCGAAGAGGAATGCAAAGCGGCTGCGTTTTCGCTGATGAGAATGTCGCTGAGTGCGTACCATAAAGCCAATTCGATTATCACGATGACAATTCCCACCGAGTCGTTTTCAAGGATTTCAAACGAACTGCAAGCTCGGGGCTGCAAGGAAATTCCGCAAAAAGCCGATCAATCAAATGCCGGTCAGGTTCGTTTCAACCTCGAGTCAGAGCCGGAGGGCATGCGCCAGCACCTCTTCTTTGTGACTGGGCAAGGCAGCTAGAACAGAACAATATATGCGTTTCACCAAAGCTCGGGCTGGTCGCCCGGGCTTTTCGCGTGGGGACATTTCGAGGACATTTCGAGGACAGGGGTGGGACACGCCGCCGCTATTCTTGAAATATAGGGCGCCGAGAAAAGCGCACCGGGCAAAAAAACAGCGATTCAAACGGACGAACAAAGACATGAAGACCAAAACTACAAGTGGAAACCGACAGAATCATTCATCACGAGCTGCCAGTTCGCGTCAACGGACCGGAAATATCCTGGTCGTCACTTGCGTGACCTTCGCGGTGATAAGCGTAGCGATGATAATCGGCTACTCATTCGCCGGGCTTTACTTCGTTAACAACCGTCTGCAAACGTCCGCCGATGAAATCGCACTTGCAGGCGCCAAGAAATTGAACGATCGCGATCGCATCGGACAGATGAACAACATGGTCGCTCGTTGCAGACAACTGGTTTATTCCTCACGCCAGGACTACGAGGAAACCAAAAAAGTATTTCCGGATCTGGAAAATTTCGCAGAGCCACTTTTGACTGAAGCGCGCGATTCGGCCGGTTTGTTGGAGAAAGAACGTCAACGAGTTTCCAGTTTGGCTGAAACCGAGGCGATGACAGCGATGCGACAACGTTTTGACGATGTGAAGACAACCTACGCAATGACGTTGCCGTGGATGAAAGTTGACGAGCCTCAACTTCGCGATCTCAAAGTTGGTCGCGTCGACGATGTTGAAAGTAACGTTGAAGAACTGAAACACTTTGGCGACTTAGACAAAAACGATGTGGCTCAGGGGTATGTGCTTGACCTTCAAGCTCCGGCAATGCGTTTATACAAAGGTGAATTGCCTGATGGTATGCGACTTCCCGGCGACGACAACGATCTTGTTTTTAAATTGTCCAGCCTTCCTGCACCAGTCGACAACACTATCGCTCCGGCAAGAGTAATGCTTCCTAATCGCGTAGAGCCTGCCACTGCAGGTAATGCACCATCGGCTGCTCGTGTGTCGCTCCGACTCAAAGTTGAAACTGGTTTAGGCTTCAGTTCCGGAGGCGTGTTGCACTCTACTGGTGCGGCAAGCACAACGGGAGCCTGTCTTCAGCAGTAATTGAACGAACGGATTAATCGGCAAGCAATACTTCATCACAGTAATTCAAGGACCAGGAAAATGAAAAGTTATAGACCGCGTACGAAGAAAGGACAAGTCACCGAGTTTGGTGCCATCTTCTCGATACTGATTTGTTTTGTGTTTCTGCCACTGATAAACCTTTCGTTTATGCCCGTTAGATACATGGTTGCGCAAGGTGTGTTTTCTGAACTCAGCAGACGGTTAGGGCATTGTGAAAAATACACAGAAGCACAAGCCTTGATGAAAAACGAGAAGTGGTGGTCAGAATCTCTGGCGATGTGCGGAGTCACCCTCAACAAACCGCAACTCGAATTGTTGGTCACCACAGGTGATGGCGCACGAAGCGCGGTGTTTAGCGGCGGTAACAAACTGCCTGACGAGTGGCTGCCTGGTGGTGCCAATAGTGTCCCCACTCCTTGTATTTATTCCATCGGTCTGAGCGCAGACTGCACGATCGCCGCACTATATCAAGGACCGTTTGCACCAGCAGTGATCAAAGTTTCCGCCCATTCGCAATGGGAAAATTTGTCCAAAGATCCGACGTCACACTACTACTTTATTAACGAATAGGAAAGCCATCATGTTCAACTCCACTCTCAAGACCAAATCCCTTTTGCCCGTTGTACTTTGTTTGTCAGTTACCCTTGGTGCCACAGTTCTGCCGATGTTTGCAGATTGCGTAGAAACCGCTGGGGGTGAAACAACCAACGGAACCGCCGCTACCTCGTCCGCTCATGAGCCAATCGTTCCGGACTATTTTATCGAAGCTGAAACGGTTACTTCCCAAACGGAATTTCAACACGAGTCTTTTTCAATACGTTCTGTTGTTGAGTCTTCGATCAAGTATTACGAAGCTGGAAAACAAGACAAAAAGACTGCCTATGAAACTCTCTGGTTTCACCAGGGAAAAGCAATCGGTTTAGAACGCAATGCTGGACTCGATATTCCAGCCGACAAGAAAGTGGCAATCCGGATCAACCACGCTTCGTGTTCTACATTTGATGAAGGCAGAGCGTCGGCAAATGTGGTCATGAGAATGGCGCTTGATGTGTTGAGAAACAGAGACAAGATCGCAGTAGTTGAAGTCCCCTCTGCAGCTTATCAATCAATTTTGGAAGAACTGCAAGCGCGACATGCGCAAGTTCTGCCCGCTGGACAAGAAGCCCCAGCCGGAGCTCGCGTCAGTTTTCAATTCGAATCAGAGTCCACCGGTCTTAGACAAACTGTCTACTTTATATAAAACAGGAAATTTTAAAATGCGAGTCAGCGATAATAGTTTAATCAGTAAAGTTCAGAAGCCGCGTCACGGACGCCGCATGCACAGCCGTTCTGTAGGGCAGGGTGCGGTCGAACTTTGTGCGGCGATGATGATTTGTGTACCGATAGTTCTTGCAGGAATTGACCTCGGATTTATCGCACTCGGATCTACGATCAACGATAACGTCTGCCGAGACGCCGCACGAGCAGCTGGTTCTGGCCCATCCGCCGAATCGTTGCCCTCGCCTGCGCATAAAGTGCAACCAAATTCTTCGCCTTATCAAAGAGCGGTCGCTGTAATCAGAAAGCACTCACCAACGGACTTGCCGATGAAGGTGATGGAAAATCCTGAAGTGATCGAGACGGTTAGAGATGTCCCGCCAGCCCCGATGGGTGGCGCCGTTGATGGAGATATATCAGTCAAAACTACGGTGAGAATTACTCCACCGTTTCTCTTGAAGTCGTTTCTTCCTGCCGGCGTGATGCTGTCATCGAGGCATTTGGTTCCATTCACATACGTCGTTATGCCACCAAACCCACCTGCGAAACCTGCGAATCAATAGGTTTGATTACTTGAGCGATTTAAACTTGCCGTGCTCGATTGCATTAATGAAACTGCCTTCGTGCTTGCGCAACTCCTGGGTGTTTCCTTCGAGCCAGAGATAGAAGCAGCCTGATTCATCACAAGGACGCGGCATGATCATGATCGCTTCTTTGCTGCTGCGATCGCCTGATGGATGCATGTATTTCAGATGAGCCAGCAAAACTGTTTTGTCACCAAGTTTGCGCATCTCCCATTTGCTGTCGTCCATGTCGATGCAGCTGCCGTCGGGAACTAGGGCGCCGCCACAGACGAAGCTCTGGCACAGTGCACCATATGCGTCACTATCGTCAGGAGCGTTTTGATCTTCACCATATAAATTTAGCGATCGCCTGGTTGTGTTTGCTTCAAACGGTTGTTCGAAAAGACGTTTCATCACACCGATGTCTTCAGCCATGAGTGGCTGGTTTAGCTGCTCGTAGCAGATTTTTACGGTTGAAGCCAACCATTTGTATTCGGCGTTATTGTGTTGAGCTCTCGCGGCAGACATGTTGACCGGCGCAAAGCCGTCCGGCAAAGTCATTTGCTCGATGCCACCATGATTGGTGATGGTTTTAGCTGATTCGCTCACTAAGCCTATGCCTCCGGATTGATTTTGCATTGGCATTATTCTCCTATATGCACGATAAAATTTCTCTCCAAGCATTTGATTTGCTGGAAACTTTTGTATTTAAAATCGCTCTGGATAAATCTCCCAAAGGCGCGATCTGGTCGTTCGATGCTATGGCTCTGGCAATCCGCGTTTAGGCCGCGCGACTTGGTCTTCTGCGCAGATTGAACCGTCTGTCATCGTCGAGAATATCCGAAGCCATCTGTTCGAGACGACTGGCTGATTCGCGATCCATGGCCTCTCGAGATCTGCGATTGCGGTATGCCTCATCCTGAGCGCTTCTCCAGTCTCCTGAAGAACAGTCGCTACAGCAACCGCCTTCGCAACCGCCGCGGAACAACCGCCGGATGAAGAACCCTGGTCTCCAGCGACCACCGCCGCCGCGACCACCGCCACCGTCCCAACCTCCGGGAGGTCCTTGTCCAGGTCCGATTGGTTGATCTTTGCATTCCGGCAGGTCGATGTCCGGGTTGTAACGCATTTGAGTTCTTTGAACATTCCAGCTGGCTAGATCGGTGACGGTGCCGTTGACACGTCTGCCGCCATCGCCGTGTTGCATGCTGGCGACTAGTTTCCACTCGCTGCCGTGTTTTTCCAGAGCGCCGAGATACATGTGACCTGGCATCAAGCAGACGAAACCGCCCTTGGTTAGCAGCTCTTGCTTCAAGCTGGTGCCCATCATATTGCGTTCGCCGGTTACTTTCCAGGTGTCGCCTGTGATTTGCTTCATCGCGTGGTTCATCGCCTGTCCGTGACCACCGCCGGCTCCGCGGTCCATGCGACGTCCGTCGTTGGACATATAAGCTGCTACGCTGGTCCAGATTTCTGATACCGGGCTGCGACGGGTGTTGCCGCAGTTCTCGATGGTCCAGCTCGAACCTTGATTGGTCAGAGAAAGAAGATGCTTCGGCGGATCCCATGACTTGCCGTTGTTGGCGGTGTATTTGCCGGTCGTCGCCAGTTGCGATAACATCGAAGCCATTTTGTCCGGGTATTGAATGACACCACAATAGACACCAGAGATCATCCAGCAGCAACCCCAGTTGCCCTGGTCGTTAGCCTTTACTGGCGCAGCCATTGCAAACGCTGCGTTCTCAACAAGTTTGGCGCGTGTCTTCAGATCGTATTGCGCGTTAGGCGCATTCGGATCGAGCATTTGTGAGAGGTGGTCGTAAGTCTTGGAGATTTTGATATCCCACTCTTCGCTGGACTTTTCAGGGTCTAAACCACCTGCAGTTTGCGCTTCAATTCTTTCTTTGCCGCGTTTTTCGAAACGGTCGAGGATGGTTTGAAAGCGTTTTTTCTGCGCTTCATCAAGATGTGATTCCATCAGTTCGGTCAAACGTTCACGCGCTTCATCAACGCCGTCGGAGAAGCCGCCTTCTAAGCCGCGGTCGCCGACCTTTGCAATTTTGTCTTTGCCGTTGCTATCGAGATATGAATAGGTTCCGTTGTCCAGAATGTTGACGTTGTGGCGCGCGGTGACTTTTCCATCTTTGCCGACTTTACCCCAGGAATCAGAGTATTTGCCGTTTTCCATGACTCGGCGATATTCTTCGGTTTGCACCTGACCATCTTTTGTCGGTTTGCTGTCGAGCATCGAAATTGGTTCGCCGCTTTCATCGCGAACGAACGTTCTCATATATCCTTTCGGGCTGACGGTCTTGGCGAGGAAATCTCTGCCGTTGATGGTTTGCCACTGCTGCCATGAACCATCGGCGGTGGTAGACAATTTCTGTCCGTCGACATCGGTGTAGCGAATGATACCATCGCTTCCGGCAGTCATATCCTTGCCTGCGATGGTGCGCGTCTCGCCGCCTTTTCTGGATTCGTTGACAGAAACCAGTTTGCCATTTTCCCAGTTGAAGGAACGGCTAACGCTTCCGTCTTTCGAAATCGTTTTGCGAACTTGTCCCAGGCTGTCGACTTCGGAAGCCGAGCCGTCTGCGTTTTTAACGAGACTGGAACCATCAATGTTGATCGATTGAACGGTGCCTGCGATATCGGTTATCTGAGTGATACCATCGCCGGTGGACTCCACTTTCTTCAGTGGACGAGCGTTCGGGTTGTCCGAGCGGTAGGAAGCGCTGGCCGGATCGAATGTGTATTTGATTTGCTCGCCGTTTAATTGCGTGTCTATGATCTGTGTGGCGAAGCCGTTGGTTCTTGCAACTTCGAGTCTGGTGCCGTTTTGGCGCTCCAGTTGAAGCAATTGTTTGTTCATGTCGAAGATGGCGCGAGAGCCTTGACCGTCATCTTTGAGCAAGAATTGTGTGCCGTCCAATTTATAAACAGCCCACATGCCTTCTTTGTTGCGGCCGTGTCTTGGATCTTCGTTGTAGGCGTAGGTTCCGTCTTTTCCAACGGTGATATCACCGAACCAGCGATCTGATTTGATCGGATTTCCGCTGGCGTCATTGACTGTGTAGATCCAGGAGTTGCCCAGACCTTCGCGTTCATACGTGCAGGTTTGTCCACCTTCGGCACCAATTTGCGAACGCAAAACTTTTCCGGATTCTTGATCGTAGACAATGCCTTTGACCTTGAGTCCGTTGGCGTCTTTGAGATCCGTGAATCTGCCTTCTTTGTCGAATTTGAATTCAGAACCGTTTGGATTTTGGTTTAGCTCGACGCCACCACCGGTGATGGTGTGCTTAACGTTGTCGGCTCCGACGAAAGAAACGTTGCCATTGTCATTGACTTCAAATGCGGTGCGTTCTTGTGGAGGGGTTGTGTTGGAAACCCACTTCTCGCCGTTCTTTGCCCACGATGTTGTTTTTCCATCTGCGCCGATTTCGTTGATTGTTGTCAGTTCGCCTTTTTCTCTGACGCAGTCGACTTTAGATTTGTCTGGTCTGGTGAGGAGCTGAACGGTATTGTCGTCGTTGAACGCGACACGCGCTCCGGAAGAGATGGTGCGTTCGATGGCTACAGTGCCGTCAGGGCGCTCTGCACGCCACTTCCCTTGATTGTCAATTTGGAATGAAAGCGTTCCGTCTTTTGAGAATTGAATATCGCCTGGCAGTTCTGCTTTTAAACCGCCGATCTCGGCGTACCATTTTTTCGTGTCTGGATCTCTGCTGAAAACTGTTTTGCTTGGTTGACCTTCCGCATTTTTCTCGGTGGTCTCAATGCGTGAAAGTTCGCCGTCTTTGTGCTTCAGCTGTCTGGTTTTGCCGTCCGGATAATTGATCGTTTCGATGTCGCCGGTTTCGGCGTTTTGGTTGATCGACCAGTTGACGTTCTTGTCGCCGGAGTCTGTTGTGATCACGCGACCTTTGTCGTCGGTGATTTGCAGAGGGGTGGTTTTGTCCGGATCGTGCAGACCTACTGGCGGCGCCAGTTTGTCACCGGTGTTTGGACGATTGTCCAGAATAAAGAAGATCGGAACTTCGCCAATGTCGTTAATGGTCAGCGGTTTGTCGCGCGTAGCAGCATCACCTTGCTGGGCATTCTCGCCGGCGGCTGCCTGCTCTTCGGCTGTTGGTGCGGCTTTCGCCGTATCGCTTTCAGCGGTTCCACCGAAGGCACCATTGGCATTGAAGAGTAATTGCTGAACAGGCAAAGTCGACGCGGTCATCGCGTCGCTTCTGGCGTCGGCTGTCGATGCCGTCGTAGTGCCGAGTTCCAGCGTGCGACGATTGCCATCGTTTGCATCGCCTTTAACAGGTTGTGAACTATCTAAAACAGAAGACCCCATGGGCGTGCCTCGCATGTCCATTTCCGTGTAATCGAATTTTGTTTTGTCGAACTTTTTTAAAAGGTGTCTTACGACTCGGGGATCGTTTGACCACTAGTCTCGCCGGAGCGATTTAGTAAAGCGTGCTGGTTGGCTGGTTTAAACAGATTACAATTCAGTTGTGAACTTTTTGGAGCCAAAAAGGCTTTGATATTGTGGGTTTTGCGGTTTCTCCCACGCCATGTGTGGGGTAACTACGCAGTTGACAAGGAATTCTTTTGTCAAATCGCGAAGCCGAGTGGATAGACCTCTCGATTAGGCGAGGTGAAATCGGTTTAGCCACAGGTTGAAACCGAGACTTTGGTAATTGGAGAAATGGATTCGCGTTGAACCGGAACGATGAAGTTCGAAAATCGGAACCGCGGAAGGTCTGGCTTAATAGCAATGCGCATATCGTTTGGCGGCTAAGTCGATATATCTATCTGGGTGAATATATCCATATAGCGCGAACGCAAACTAGGAACTGCTCCGTCGTTTGCGTACTGATCTTATATTCAATTGTCGGACAGCTCGAAGTGTTAGGCAGCTGCCGCTGTGTCGCGGCCGAGCAAACGTCTCATTTCGTTTAATTCAATGGCGATCTTGCCATTTTCTGTTGAGTAAGCAATTTGCTGCTCTTTGCAGAGTTGCCAGATTTTTCGCTCCGACATCAGACCGCCGGTCATTAGACTGGCTCCCTGGATAGACAACATCGTTGTTGTATCTTGTTCAAGGTCTAACATGGATTGCTCCTTCTAGGCTCGATTCTCTTATAGCCGACCTTTGCGGAACCGATGCCGAATTTAGTTGTCACCGCGAATCTGACTGTTATCGGTCCATTTAATTGCGTTTTTGCCTGATTTAGCTACTATGTTCTTGAAAGTGGCATCACGGGTAGTAAAGTAGTGGGCAAACTAAAAGACATCGTTGACGACAAAACTGGCAAGTTCATCAAAACTCCGATTGTGGTAGTGCAGGAGATTGTTCCGGCGGACGATGTTTCGAAGTCGATTCTCGAGCATCTTAAATATCGCTATCAGATGGTGAGCATTACGCCACTAACAATCGGACCGCACGGCGGTCGGATTCTTCTTATTTATAATTACACGGGTGGACCGGTCAACGTCACGCCTGGTGCTCGTTAGCGCCAGACGAACGTTTCTATGATTGATTCAAATGCGGGCAGGTGTTGTTTCAACAGCACCTTATCTGGTGCTTGCAACATAAACTCCTCAATTACTCTTCCGGTTGAATCGGATGGATAAAATATACCGGCGTAGTGTGTTCCGCTGTTGAAGTCTCCGCGCGCGTAGAGCACTGTGCGCCCGGCGACACGTTTTGCCGAGACTTCGGCTAGATCGAAGATCGGCCCATTGGCGGCGCCTGGCATGTTGGAATTTGTATATTGATTGTCGCCGGCGTGGTTGTAGCCCATGGCGATTTGCAGGTCTTTGATTTCGATCGGGCTGAGTTTTTCGGGCACGGCGCCTACGGTTCGAGAAGTGACCAGGTCGTTGAAACGTTTTGCTGTGTCGTCATCGATTGGCATTCCACGATAATAAAATGAGATTTCGATTTTGAAATTGTCTGCGCGTGCGAACACTCGGGTCCAGTGATCGGTTAGAGGATCGGGCTTCTGCGGCAGGGCCAGCCAGCGATCCGGAAACCGGGCAAATTTTACGCAACCGATATCTTCGACTTCCATATTGCCTTTGTGATTGAAACTCCGTTTTAAATGTGACCTGTTAATTCATTAGCAAGATGGGGCGAACTGCTACCAGATCTCGATCTTTCATCACCATCGGTGGTGCCACCAGGATGTACTGGAAACCTGATTCAACTTCGCTCAATTCTAAATTGATCAGACAAGGCAGTTTGTTTTTTCTTGCGTATTCTACATTGTCTTTTGAATCGGCGGGATCTAGTTCGGTGGAATCGACGCCCACAAGCGTGATTCCGTGTTCAACGATCACTGCTAGTGCAGCTGGGCTCAGGTGTCTTGCATTTTGTGATGTTCGAGATGATGAAGGAGAAGATCTGGGAGACGGAGCGGAAAACGAGGCATCAGAAGTAGATGCATCAGAAGAAGATGCTGCTTTTAAAACCGATGAAGAAACTGTTGATGATGTTTTTGTGTCTCGAGTTTTGATCAACAATTTTGTCGGTGCTTCGACCGATTCTGAGTACTCGCGTTTTACTCTTTCGATTTCTTTGGATAAGCCAGCTAGAGCGGCTTTCATTTCATCGGCGTCAATTACGTTCTTGTTGTTTTCTTCGAACATTTCGATTACTGAGCAGGGACCGATGAAGGCTTCCAGGGCGCCACTACTGGCAGTGCCGAGTGATACCACCGTGTCGATTGGAACAAGTGCAATCGAAACGGCGTTTTGTTCGCAATCTTTTTGCAACGTGTCGGGAGTGGCTTGGCCTCTGGCTAAATCAAAAATGGTGAATTGCAGCATGATTTCTAATCCTCCTTTATGGCGATTAGAACGGCTCGCGTAGGCACTTCGCCCTTGTAATTGGCGAGTAACGGAACAGCGCTCAAAAAGTAAGGCGTCATTGGTTTTGCTTTCGAAAGGTCGAGATTGGTCAGCCGAACAATGTCATGCTCGCGTAATAGCAATTCGATCGATTCGCTGTCTTCTCCACCGATGGTGGCAGATTCGACGCCGATCAGAGCGGTGCCTTCGGCCGACAGATAGAGGACGGCGTCGGCGGATAATTGGGGGTGCGAGCCGTTATTTGCGGTTTTGAACAGTATCCGTTCAGGAAGAATCGCAGGTCCTGAGCCGAACATGGCGACTTTGTCCAACCATGGCTTCATCGCACTGCGAACGGCTTCGGCATCGACAACGGCGCTGTCAGCGAGGTTTAGCTCGAAGACCATAGCAACGCCGATGTGAGAATTGAGTTTCAGATTATCTAAATCCGTTCTGGCCTCGACGCTTTCGAAGCTGTCACCGGGCTCCAGATCCGCTTCAGTCAATCTTGCTTCCAAGCCAAAATAGGTACAGGTTGTCACTCTGCCACTCGCCCCATTGTCGGAGGGCGGAATCGAGATGTCGATTATGTTGCTGTAATCTAGCACTGTGCCTGGATTGGGGATTAAAACGAACCGACGAGATTTGACGAGAGTGCGGATGAATTTTAAGGCTTCGACTGCTCAATTATGCCCGGACGACAAGGTTACAGGAGCGATTTATGGCAAAACTTTTGATATTGGGTGCGAGAATTTAATCGTTTAGTCCGCAAAGTGACAGTAGACAAGTGTTTGCGGATGTTTCGCATGTTAATGTTAGAACTGCGAAAAGGCACATTATAGGCAACCAAAAGGGAACATTAAAGATGTAAATTATATTGTCTCTGGGCGAGGCGCTTTTTTCGTTGGTTAATGAGAAGAAAAATCCGGATGCTGAGGAAAAGGCTGAAAAGCCGAAGCCTCAGACCGACAGCGATCAAGCGGTTTCGAAGCTGGCAGAAGCTGCGGACAGCGAACGCGATCAGAAGAAACCGGACGAGCCCGCCAAGAACGGCGCTGGTGGATCCGATAGTAAGCCTGAAACTGCGCTGACGCCTGAACAGCTGGAGCAGGAGCCCAAAGAGCTCAAGGACATTCGGCTTGCCGAGAGGCAGAACGGTCGTGCTCCGGGCGAGCATGCGCCAGCGCTGGATTTTGCGGACAAGAATGTAGACAAGATTTCCAGGCAAATCGGCGCTGATTTCAGGCAGATGAAGTTTACGCATCCGGAGCTGGGCCAGGTTACGCATCGCCAAAATAATGATGGCACGGTCGAAACCACTCTCGATAAAAATGGCGAGGTGGAAACGCTGCGTTATCCGCCCGTTGATGAGAGCGGGAAGCCGGTCGAGACTAAGGATAATGGACCTGTTCTGATCGATGGGCGTGATAAAGACGGTCGCAGTGTCAAAGTGATGGCAAATGGTGCGGTCGAGCGCGAGCTTGATCCGGCTAAGAATAATGGAGTCAGCAAACGTCTCGATTATTTAGCCAATGATACGTTTGGGCGGGAGAATCAGCTCACCTTCGAAGATCGCAGCACGACGAATTACAAAGACGGTTCGTCAAAAACGGAGTACAAGCAGCCTCGTTCAGATGGGCTGCAATCCAGAGTTGTAGGCGCTGATGGTAAGTCTATCTCGACTTACGAGGGGCGAGCCGATGGCATGTCGCGTGTGGAAAAACATGGCGGCGAGATTACGGCGAAGTTTGAGAACAGCCCGGAAGGGATAACCGAGAAGAAGTGGCATTATCAGGACGGGCAGCTGGTAGAGCAGCGCAGGTTTGATGGTGGACGGCAAGAGATCACCACAGGTGGTGGTAGACCGGAGATTCGACCTGGTGGCGCTGATGGTGCCGTGGTGCCGACGGAAGTTCTGCCGGTGACCGATGGTGCTGAGCCGCTGGTGGAAACAAATGGTCGTGGAACCCGGCGTGGCGTCAAGCCCGATGTTGCTGGCGGCAATGGTGTTGTGCCTGGCGGCGATGTTCCAGCTGATGGTAACGGCGTTGTGCCAGGAGCTGATCTTCCAGCTGGTGGCAACGCAGTGGTGCCTGGTGCGGACAAAACAATTCCGGCCCTAGGTTCTACGCCGGCGATGGAGCTTCCATCGAATGGTGCACCGCCCGTTGCGGAAGTCGCACCTGCGCTTGCCGCGCAACCTGCGCCCCTGGAAATCCGCCCGGGTGGCGGCGACGCTGGTCCTCTGCCTGGTGATGAATTAGGTCCGGGTGGCAATGGCGAAATCAGACCAGGGGTTTCGCGCGAAGCTATTAGCGGTCGGCACGGCACACTCGGCAAAGCTGTTTTGAACATCGGTGAAGGCGGAGTTGTGACAACGCAATTTCCCGAGAGCGCCAAGAAAGTTAGTGTTTCGTTCGATCCAAAAAATCCCAGCAAGGGATTACAGATCAACGGCGAAAACCTGACTGAACAAGAAAAGGCTCAGATCAAAACCGATCTGGAGAAAAATGGTTTCAACGTCAGCAGTGACAATGGAAAGACCGTCAATCAGATGCTGGACGGTAAGCAGAACACCACTTACGAGCCTCCGCGTGCCGACGGCGTCAGAGCGGAAACGCTGACGCCACGCGAAGTCAATGGTGGCATCGAGAAAACCGAACGACAATACGGCACCGCACGCAGCATAAATTGGTCTGAATCTGAAACTCGGGGTCCTGATGGACGGGTCGAGACTCGGGAAGTGGCGTTCGTCAACTCAAAAAATGAGGTCGTTGTCCAGAAGCAGGGCAAAGATGGTGCCGTCACGACGACGGTGAATAACAAACCGTTTGCCTCGGCACCGGATGCGGTGCTGGGCACATTCACCGGGCCCAATGGTGAAGTGCGTTCACTTAAAGCCAATGGCGAACTGAATGTAACTTATCCAGCCGGCGACAATCGTAAGTCGGAAACATTCCATCCAGCCTCTAATAAAGATGGGAAGCTGAAGACGGTCGAGTATAAAGACCCTTCGAAAAACGATGGGGTGGCCAGAGAAACATTCGGGTATAAACCGGCAGACCAGAGCAAGAACACGGCTGCGGAGTTTTCGACTACAAGAGATTTTGTGCCACCAAAAAATGGTGGCGAGACGCAGCGAGTCGAGTTTCGAAACGAGCGATCCGGTCCGGTAACGCGCGCCGAAGCAACAGGTAAAGACGGCGATGTGCCGTTTAAGCGTCAAGAATTTAAAGGACCTGAGGGCAAAGGTCTGGTCTTGCATACTCATTACGAGAATGGTCGAGTCTCAACTAAATTCTCCGAAGGGAGAGTGGCAGAGGCTGTTTTCGAGCCGGACGGCACGAAGAAATTGCTCGATCGTCAGGGCAAGGAACTCAAAGACGTCAAAGACGAAGAGTTGCTGATCAAGAGTGACGGCAAGACCAGCACTTTTGCCGATGGCAGATCTATAACCAGGCGCGATGACGGTTCTACCGTGATCAAGTATCCGGACAACGATGCGCAAAAACGAGTGTCTTCGATTGATGATGCGCGCAAATCGATGACAACTTACAAGGACAATCGATCTGAGACTTCGTTTAAACCAGGACAGTCCTTTGATCCTGCAATCGACAAAGTTCCGGATGGCGTTCAACCTGACGATCCTCGATTGATCGGCGCCAATCAAATTACTGAATTGCCTGCCGATGCAAAAAATTCCAAGCGCGTTGAGATTAAGTACGACCAGAGTAAACTCGCTGAAGCTGCAGAAACGGATGGTTCTGATCTAAAGATCGAAACCGACATGACAAAACGCACCATAATTACTGGCGATGCCAAAGAGAACGCCACTGGTGCTCAAGTGCGGGAAGAGCGTGAGTACGACGGGAAGGGTCCGGGCGGTCGCACAAAAGAACGCGATGTTTCTCAAGGTGATAAGCCGCTCTATACTGAAGGGGAAGCCAAAGATGGCGATGCTTCGGTGACTTATCGCCAGTGGCAGGATTCTAATGGAACGGAGATAGAACAACGCTTCAACTCCGACGGCACGATTTCAACAAAGTTTGGTGAGCATAAGGGTGACGACGCAGACCTCAGCAACAAGTATTCCGAAATCACATTCGATCCGGAGTCCGGGGAATACACAGGCAAGCTCCGAGATGACCCGGATGGCGACTCGGTGCCGCTGGAAGACGAAGAGATCGATCAGGCTGTAAGTAAAACCGGCGATAGCAGCAGTTCCACTTCTGTTCTTTTGAACGGTGACCGTGTCACCACTGGCGATGGCAAACCAACAGTCACCGAATTCTCACCAACCGATCCGGACGGACGGGTGTCGGAGTCAAGGTCTGATGATAAGACGGACACGGTGTTTAAAGACGGTCGGCGTCAAGTCGACTACAAGTCGCGAGCGGATGGACTGAAACGTGAAACCTTTTTCCCTGCCGACGACGCGCAAAAGCGAGTAGCTCATCGTCAGTTTGAAGGAAAGGGCGATCTAAAATCCGAAACGGAGTTCAAAGGCAAGGATAAAGACCGGGTCATCGAGCGCAAATTCGAGGGCGGCAGTAGAACCTCGGAGCGCGAACATCTCGATAAAGACGGCAAACGTCTTGGTATCGAACGTGATGGCACAGACGAGCAAGGCAAATTCACCGAAGTCGAGCGCAACGGCGATACGACCAGGCGCTGGGAAAATGGCAAATTCAAAGTTAGCAACGACAAAGGCGAAGTAACTGCCGAAGGCACCTCCAGGAAATTCGCGGAAGGTGGTAGCGAAGGCGTCTTAGACGTTGATGACAAAACCGGTAAGACTGTCGGAATGCGCTTCACCGGCGGACCTCGGGCAGGTGAGAATTGGTCGTTTAAACACGGCGAAGATGGAAAAACCAATCAGGTCACCTTCAGTCGGCCTGGCCAAGACGGGCAGCCGGAGTCAGTAACCTTATCCAAAGGTGCTGATGGAAAGTGGAATCCACCGGATGCCAAAATTCCAGGTTTCGATCATCCACTGGACTCGGCTGAATTCACGATCAAGGCCAATGGCGAGGTTGCCCTCGATCACAAGAATGGCATTGTCGAAAAGCTTCGTGCTGATGGCGTGAAAGAACGCTACGACATGAATGAATATTCGCGTGAAATCAATAATAAAAAACAATACTGGGATGGATACAATTGGCGCGAAGCCTCGAAAGTCGAAAAAGTCGGTGATAAAACCGTCGTCGAATTTCCCGCCGAGGCGGGTAAACCAACCAGGATCGAACGCGATAGCAAGAGCGATACTTTGTCCGTCGAATTCGCCGACAAATCTAGATACGATGCCAAATGGAAAGAGCAGAAGCTCACGCATACCGACGCCGCAGGCAAAGCTACCAGTTTCTTTAACACCGGAGAACGTGGTGCCGATTCGCGATCGGTCTGGCGAGAGGGCACGATTCTGCGAGAAACGGCCGAGGGATCGGTCGTTGAGTTTAAACGCGAGCCAAATGAAAAGGATTTGCCGAAGCGGATCACCATCAACAAAACCAATGGTGAAACAACTGCTCAATATGACAGCGGTGCCAGGATTTCCAGAGATCGCCATGGTGTGATCGAGCGAATCGGCTATCCCAATGGTCAGCAGTATCAAGTAAAAAGAGACTCTGCCGGTAGTATCACGTCCTTAGTGGACGGCAACGGTACGAAGTACTCGCGGCGCGGCGATGATGCCACCGGTCCTGATGGCAAGAAAGTTCCGCGCTGGGAAATGGAGCAGGGTGGAAAGCCGTTTGGCCAGTTTGATGGCTCGATCAATGTTCGGGGCGCCAACATCGAGATTAAAGGTCTCAAGGGTGACGAAACGGTTGTCGAAAGCAACGGTCGCACCACTAATAAGAAAGACGGCAACATTGTCAATCTTGTCGACAGTCAGGGACAGACCTGGCTGCCTCAGGGCAAGGCCGATGCCGATGGCAAGCAGACCTGGAAGGTTGCAGGCGACGATAAAGGAACATTTACCGGCAAGCTCAAACTGCTCGACGATGGCAAAGTCGCGTTTGAAACCGGCGACAATAAGAGTGAAACGCGCAACGTCGACGGTTCGCGATCGAAGTTTAATTCCAACAATGTCGAAGTGGAAAAGAACTTCGACAACGGCGCCTCGATCATCCGCGATGACAATGGCATGGTGACTAAAACCACCGATGTCAACGGAGTGGTGCGCGAGTTTTCTGATTACGTCCAGGGGCAGCGCGGTCCGGTAGCCACCAAGGTTAAAGTAACTGAGGCCGGCAAAGAACCGCGCCATGAGCGCGTGATCGACGGTCAGATGCGTCAGTTGAAGGAAGGGACCAGCCCCGATTCGACCGATCCAAAGGACTTCGGCGCGTCGGTGATGTACGACAACGGTACACGCATTCAGTTTAACGAAGACAAAACGATTGAAGAAACTGATTTGCACGGTTCCAAGAAATTGTTCAGCGAACAGCAGGAGCTGATTCGAGGCACCATCCGCGCCTCAAGCGACAATTCGACAGTCGAACTCGAAGGCGGCAGGGTTAAGTCAACCACTGACGGCACAGGCAAAGTAAAACGTGAGTTTCTCGATTACAAAGATGTGCCCGCCGCTCCGCCGGCGATACCGCAACCAATCACTTTGCCGCAACAAATAAAAGAGACGCGCGATGGCAAAGAAACCACGCTTGGTTTCACCGGCAAATTAGATCCGGCTGGTCGCCCGCTCTATAAGTCCGCAGACGGTCCTGAGCTGGCCTACGATCCGCGCAATCAATCTTTGACCAAAATTCTGCCCGGCGGCCAACTCGAAATTGAGATGGCTGACGGCAAGACTTTGCTGCAAGATCGGTCCGGACCTGTATCTGTCTCTCAGAATGGGCAGCTCAAGCAGATCTTCGAAAAAGACGGCGTGCGAACTTTCAGCACCAGCCCTGATGGCAAGGACAGCGTCACCCTCTTTAAAGCCGGTCCTCCACCAGCTGAAGTCCTCACTGAAGAATCAGTGGAGACAATGTGGAAAGGCACAAAACAAAAGGTTCTTCGCGAGGTCAAGGACGCGTCGCTCAAGCCTGACGATCCGAATCGTTACGGCAATGTCGTGGAATACGATCCGAAAACCGGAGGACGAAAGGTCTACAACGAAGTTGATGGCAACGGACAGCCGAAGGCTGCTGTAGAGACTCTTCGGGATGGCTCCAAAGTACAAACTGCTTTTGCCGATGGCAAAGAAACCAAAGTTAAGATCGATTTCCCTGATAAATCGGTTCTGACTTTTGAGAATGACAAACCTAAACTGCAAAAGTTCGAAGATGGCTCCTCTATTCAGTTCAACGCTGATGGCAAGCCAGGCATCACCACTGATGTTTATGGCAATCAACGCCAGTTTTCCTACCAGGGCGACAAGATCGCTTCGGTATCGCTGAAGAAAGCAGGCGAAGCCGACTTCAAAGAAGTGGAAAGGCTAGCTGGGGATGCGCCGACTGATTCGAATGTTGCCGATCGGCGTGTGTTGCGCGTCTTGCAACCGAGGCCCGGCGAAGCCAACGGTCAACCGGTTGGTGCGGCCGGACCTGTCCCAGCTGCCAAACCAGTCCAAGCCGCAAATCCTCCGGGAGCGGCGGGTAGTCCACCGATTGAAGCGGCTCCACCAGCTGGTCTTGCGCCAACTGGTGCGGAAGTTGATTACAACTTTAGCGGTCAACCGGTTGGTCAACGCACCGAATTTCAAAAACTCGATCGGACCGGCCGACCGATTGCTTTCCGCCAGGATCGGCTTGATGGAACGGTTTCGGTTTTAAAAGAAGGGCAACAAGTTCCGGAAGTAACCAATGTCTTTAAGGACAAAACTAAACCAGTCGACACTACAGTTAGTGCGCGGCTCGTCAGCCCTGAGCAGTCACTGAAAGCGGATGCGCTTGTCAAAGATATCATTCAAGCCAAAGGTCAAATCGGATCGATGGCCGGTCAGCAGCTCAATGAACTCTTTAAAGAAGCATCTCGGCAGGGCAACGCTGAAACATTGCGCCAGTATATTGAAACCACTATGGCCAGGCAGTCTGGCTATCGTCTTGATATGAAGTCGCAAGGCGCAGGCGAGACTCAAACATTCTCACTCACCACATCCAGTGCCACCCGTGATGTCGCTGCCACCAGGGAGTTGACTCCAGGGGGCGGCGAAGTTATGACCATGGCGCCGCTTGCAGCGGTGGACGCGCCGAAAGAAGATTATAAGCTTGGCACCATATACGATGGCGACTACAGCGGCACTGATGGTGACCCGGAAGACCTTGATGTGCAGCGCGAAGCTTTCGACAGTAATGTTGCCAAACTGCCTGATGGGCTGCGAGATCAGGTGAGCAAGGACGCCGAAGCGTTTATTCAAAGCGCTCGCGAGCGCGGTTTGACCGACGCCGAAATTGCCCGCACTCTGCACAATGCCAATCGTTTGTTTGAAGCTGATCCGGCTAGTTTGAAGCCACCATTGGAAGCCGCTGATTCGATAAGAACAGCTTGCGACTTGTTTCACGATCTGAACAGCTCCGAGCAGGTCAATAAAGGCAGCAGGCAGAATTGTGGCTTGACCTCGACGTTCGAGCAGATGCTGCAATCGAAACCGGGCGATGCCGCCAAGATCGCCGCGGACTCGCTTTTGAACGGTGAGTTCACCGCACCTGATGGTCGAGTTGTAAAATTAGATCCGGAAAGCATGAAAGCGCATCGTCAAGCCCGTGATGCGATCAACGACCGGGATACGGCTAACAGAGCCGGTCTTCAAGATCAGCTCGGTCAGGTGATCACGCACGCTCTGGGCAACTGGGCTCTGCAAAGCGACTACGCCAATCAGACCGGCAAGGAAGCGGAGCGTCCCCTGTATCTCTTCCGCGAACCATCCGGTCAGAACAAATCCGGTGAAATAGCGACGATTGTCAACCCGCAGACCAAGCAAGTTGAAACGTATCAGAATCAAGCTAGCATCACGCTTTCGATGTTGGCTGACACTAATAATACTTTCCTTGAGCGCGACAATGTATTTGTGAACGGCAACGTCGACAAAGTCAGCAAGGGCACTGAGAAGTTTAAAGACAAGACCGAGATGGACGCCAAGCTCGGCAAAGAATTGGAAAACGGTTCTTTGACGTTGACGATCGACGCCGGCCATCCCGCCTTCGGTAGCGGTTTGCAATCAGGTCGTGAAGATTGGCATGCCGTCACGGTTACGGACCAGACTAAAATTGATGGCGAAACCTATTATCGGGTCTCCGATCAACGCGGGCAAAACCTCGATCGTTGGGTTTCGTCGACCGATATGCTTGCTGCCAGCGCCGGACCTCCGCACGGAAGTAAAACCGCCAAGCCGCTGTATACCGACAAAATGGTTGATGGTAAGCCGGTTCTGGGTGATGACGGTCGCGCGCAACTAGACAAATCCAAAGTTGTCGACGCGATTTTAGAACGACCGCTGCCACCAAAGGTGGAGGCCGCAGCGCTGCCGGATATTCCAATCGTGCCGGACAATCGAACCACCGGCGAGCGCGTCCGCGACTTGCTTGGCGCGGACAAGCCCATTCCAGGTGTTCCACTTGGTGATTTGAAACCCGGTAGTCCGGAATTCACCACCAGAGAAATTGCCAATCGATATCTCGGCGCCAAGTCCGATCAAGAGCGCGAATCGGCTCTGGGCGATCTGTCGCGTCAGGCTCTGAGCGGTAACACTTCTGCGCTGGAAAGCATGCGCGAACTGTCAGTCTTGGACGCCAGATTGAAATTGCAGTTGGCGGACAGCGGTCGAGGCAAAGAAGCCGATTTGCTTCGCGACACTGCTATCGGTAGATTAGCGGAAATGGCTCCAAATGTGCCGTCTGCTAAACAGGCGTTGGACAGCTGGACTAGAGCGGAAGGACAGAAAGGTAGCGCAGATGAACTTTCTGAATTGCAAGACAAACGTTTTGCCATAGTTAATGATGCGGTTACAAGAAATGAGCGTTTCGGTCTTACGGTCGAGTTGCAGAAGGGCGATCTGTTACGTCGTCAGTTTTTGCAGTTTGGATACGGAGCCGACGGCAAAACGAGAGTCAATGAAACTTTCACAAGATTACAAGCTGAAGAACTGCTCAGGCAGGGCGCACCATCGAGTCTATTGATCGATACGCGAAGACAACTGGAGACCAATCCAATCGATCCGGCTGTGCTCGATGATATCAAAAAAGCCAATGGTGACTTGGCTGTGCGGATCGATAAAAACGACATTCCGCGTCTGCGAGAGGCACTGGTCGCCGAAAAGAATCCCGAGAAATTGCAGGCTTTCAACGACGCTGTCGAGCGAGGCGAGCGCCAAAAAGCGGAAGAAACGCGCGCAATCAACGAAGCCAAAAGCGAGTTTCTCGATCGTACAGCCACTCCGGAGAAGCGCCAAGAAGCACTAGCAAGGCTTGAAAAGCAGATGGAAAGCCAAGCCGGCGCGGACCGCGACACTCTAGGCAGCATGATCGATTTCTATAAGACCGCCGATCAGATGATCAAATTGAAAGATGCCGCGGGCGGCTACTCGGTCGATTCGCTGGTGACGATGCTCGGCAATCCGTCCACTCACGATCGAGCAATCATTGGTTTGGCTGCCATCGCCAATGGTGCCAGCGGTAATAAGCAAGAATCGGAAGGTGCCAAACAAGCGCTGGTGCAATTGTCGGAGGGTGATCCGGCCGTCGCCAAGAAATCGATCGATGCGCTGTTGAAGACAATGAATCCACCTCAATCCGATGCATATGGAGTCTTGCCGCTGGCAGCCGAGCTGGCGAAACGTTCTAATCAATATCCGGAGGAGTTGCGACAAGCCCTTCAAGATGGCTTGAAATCTCCTGTCAAAGAGCTGCGATCTGCGGCTTTCCAGAGCATGGCCAGTGTGGCCGAAAAGTGGAACGATTCCGACGTCAAGGCTGTACGCGACAACATGACTGCTGAGATGGCGCAGGCGATCGGCGCCTTGAGACCTGACGTTTTAGCGGCTAACAAAGAGATATTGATACCACGCGCTATTGAAGTGATGAAAGCCAATGGTATCGATCCGGTCAAGCATTTCCAGGACACGTTAAACACGGCTAAAGACGCGTTGCCCAAACTGGAAAAACCGGCTGACAATGCGCCTAGAGACGAAGCAAAAGTGCAGGCGTTGAAACAAGTTCGCGACCTGTCGATATATGGATTAGCCGAAGTCGCTCGTGGACGAAGCAACGATCCGGCTCAGGCGCAGGCTGCCGGTGCCGCGCTTCTTGATTTCGCCAAACCGACTGAAGGCGCCGATGCGGTTGCCAATGCGGAAAAACGTTATGCGGTGATCGATGCTTTGAGTGGTTTGCAGCCGCCGCGCAATGAAAAATTCGGCACACTCGAGACGCTCGGTAGAGTGGTGGCACTGGGCGCCGACGTTCCGCAAAACGCTCGAGAAGCACTACACAAGGGACTGGAGAGTAAAGCGGACGCGACTCAAAGGGACGCACTCAAAGGTTTAAAACAATTCGCCGACAAATGGTCGGTCGAAGATGTAGCTAAGGTCAAAGAAAATCTCAGTTTCAGCACTATCCATGAGTTGAGCAATTTGCCGCAGGGCGTGCTCGATCGCAAGATGCCATCCGGCATGACCGTGAAAGAGGAATTGCTTCATGGTGCAGACGCGGATCTGCAGTCTGATGATAATGCAAAACGTGAAAAAGCGGTGATGACGCTTGCCGTGCTTGGCGGTAAAGAAGCTTTGGAAAATGCTTGTTTAGAAGTCGAGACCAAAGAAATAAAAGATGGCGACGTCACCACTCGAACAGAGCTCACTGTCGTAGATCAAGCAGGCACCAGGTACACCTTCACCGAAGCTGCCGACAAGAAAGTCGGCACGCACCTGGACAAGATCGCGCGGGCGGATGGCAGCACGCTCACAGCTAAATGGGGCGAGCGGGTCGAGACTGTCAAACCGGCACAAGGCGCGACGCCGGCTGTGACGAAGTCATTCCCGGGCGACACTCTGACCGGGCTCGAAAAGGTAAGCGTCGCCGGAGTTGTGGCAAAAGCCGGTGATATCGCCCCCGATACCATGGACGGGCTGCCTCCGAAGGACGCGGCCGACAAGCCATTGACCGTGACCAACAACGATTTGAAAGCGAACCAGACCAGAGAATTGCTGGAGAGTGTGAAACGTTTAGCCGGAGGTCCGCCTGCTAACAAGACTGCCGAGGATTTGCTCATCACCATTGGTGGTGTCACAGAGCCGGCTGGCGATCGAGCAGTACTACTCTCGGCTAACCTCGGTAAAGTCAACGGCATGATCGATTTGCTCGGTCGCAGCGACGCGCCATCACGGGTAAGCGCCATTGACGGAGTTAATCGGGCGATTAATCCTGCCACTGGTGCAATGGCGTTGGAAAGCGCGTTGAACAAGATGCGAATCGAGCAGTACACGGCCGGGGTCGGACCTGAGAGCAGCGGTGCTGAACTCGGGAAGTTGCAAGACACGCTGAAAACTCAACTTGATGCGGCGAAGCTGGCAGGCGATCGTGACTCGGTTGTTCAACTTCAAGACCGTCTCAACTGGGCAAGCACCGCTCGATCGATTCGCGATTTGAATGATATCGCCAGTGGTTCTGAGCCGGATAAAGCGGCCAAATCCAAAGTCAAGGTAGGCGAGCTGATGACACAGGCGCAGGGCGGCAATCCGCATGCGGAAACCGCGGTCGCCATGCTGCTGGCCCAGAGTACGCCTGACACCCAGGCGCGAATTCAAAAGCTTGGTGCCGAGCGAGGATTGCCGGAGCTGCCGATACCTGAGCTCGACCATCTTTCAGTTGAAGATCGCAAATTGGTCGAGTCGGTTGCCACCAGCGTAATCGCTCAGAAAGCGGCAATGTCGAAAGGCTCGATATCCCCTCAAGAAGCGCTTGCGGTCACCGAAGCGCTGGTGCGCTCCGAGGCGTCCGGCGACAAACGCAGCAGTCAGTTGCTGGCCGACACGCTGGACCAGGCGCTAAAGAGTACAGAGGTTAAAATCGACGTTCCGGGAATTGGCAAGATCACAATCGATGGACGCAAAGCCGCGATCGACGCTATGTCGCAGTCATTGCTCAAGGGGGATAAAGGAAGCGAGGCACTGGTCGGCCGATATTTGAGCAATGCCACCACTCAAGAACTGCAACGCGATCTTCCGAGCCTGCTGGAGAAAGCTCGGGGCGGTAGTGAGAATGCCATTAACGTACTGGCTGGAATAGCTGCCGGTTTTGATTCCGACCCTTCTAAGCAAGCCCGCTTTTTAGTTACCGAGCTGGCCAGAAATCCTGAACTCAAAGAAAAAACAATGCTGGCTGCGATCAATGCGCGAGATGCGCAGACAGGCGACCGCAGAGTGGCGCAAGACCTCTTCAAATCTATGGCACAGTCCGGCGACCTTCCTGATAAGGTTCGCGAGAAGCTGCATACCATGTTGAATTCGATCGATGCCACCGAGCGTAGTGCGTCGGCGCAAGCGATGGTGGCGATCGCCGATCAATGGACGGAAGCGGATTTTGCCGCCGTCAAATCCAACATCAGTCCGGAGATGGCTCAGGCACTGAAAAATCTCACTCCTTCTGCTCGAGAGGAGTTCGGTGAGGAATTGACCGATCATATATCGTCACTGGTCAAAGACAAGACACTCGATCAAACCAAACGCGAATCTGCCGTCGAAGCGTTAGCTGCCGTAGGCGGACAGGACCTGATTAAGAACGCGGATCGCATGAAGGAACTGGGGCTGGCCTCCGAAACCAAAGATGGTATCACCACAATAAAGGACGACAAAGGCACCGCTTATCAGTTCAAGCCGGACGCCAAGGGTGAGCCTGTCCTTCAGCGCACCGACCGGGTCGACAAGACTTCTCGTGTCAATAAGTTTGACGCTGCAGGACAGTTCGCCTCCGCCGAGGAAGTGGTGGAAGGCGGCAATCGCGTGCTGCGCAATCGCGACAATCAAATCACTGAAGTGCACAAACCGAATGGTGACTATATAAAGGTCGTCAACGGTGCCGATAATAAACCGAAGTCGGTGCTCGACAATTATAATCGAGGCTGGGACTCGTCAGACGGCGGATTGAGCTGGACTAAACGCGGCACCATGGATAGAGCCGACGGCAATCCGCAGTTGAGTGGCGATGGCTCAGTCAAATTCTCCAGTGCCAAAGAACAAACTGAAGTCGTTCAAAAATCCGATGGCACGGTCGAAAAATTCGACCTCAGAACCAAAGAGAAGACTGTTGTTAAATTAGACGGCAGTGCGATCACCACCAATGAAGCCGGCAAGATCGTGCGTACTCGTGATACTGCCGGTGGTGAGCGCGGATTTGTCTGGTCGCAAGATAACAAACGATTGATCGGTGTAACTGACGAAACCGGTGTCTGGAGCAGCGCCGATGGCATGAGTTGGAAGCGCCTCGACGCACCCGGCATTACAACCGGTTCTCGCTCGGTCGACCAGAACGGTTACACAATTTCTGACGCAGGGAAAAGCGAAACCACTGTTCGTCTGGATGGCTCGCGCGCGGTCAAGAAAAGTGACGGCTCGACCGAACTGTTCAACAGCAGAGGCGAGCAAACAAATAGTCTGCTATTCAAAGACGGAGCCCTTTCACAGGTCTCTGAGCCAGGTAGTAATCGCGTATGGAAAGCCACTGAAGGTGGCAATTTTGAAATGTTCGAAGGTGACAAACCTTCCGGCATTAAAGCAAAAATTGAAGTATCGCCCGATGGTAATGTTAAACGAACGATTGCATCGGAATCGCGCGACGCAGCCGAAAAGCTCAAGATTTACGCTGACACCACAAGCAATACCGATGGCACATCGATTGCGCGGGATGCCACAGGACGCGTGCGTGAAACCACCGCTCGCGGCGGTGAGAAGTCAGTGTTCGAGTACGACGCTGCCGATCCTAATAAGGTAAAGTCAATCACGACAACGTTGCCGGATGGCAGCAAAGACACCATTCAAGCGACGGCTGACGGTAAGTACAAAAAGACAAATGAAAGGCTGGACGCCGCCTCCAATTACTGGGAAATCTCGTCATTGACGGTCGAGCGGGCGAACGGCGGCATCACCATGAGTGGTGTCAAAACGTTTGTGCAAACCGGTAGCCCGACACCGGATCGGGCCTACGCTCAAAAACGGCCGGTCCAAACCTTGACCGGAGAGCACGACACGGTCGTTACCAGTTTGACCGAGCCCACCAGAGGATTTAAAAAGTCAGGTGCCGACTTGCAGCTCAATTCGATCTATCGAAGCGATGGATCGAAGGAGACGGTATCTCTGGGCAATGACGGTATGCAGGCAGGTGATCGCCGAGTTCACAATCGTGACGGTTCGATAGCCAAACTTGACGTTCACGGCAACGTCACATCCATAAGCGATCTGCCTAATAACGGTTCGGTTGAAATCACCCGCGATGCACGAGGCAATCCTTCTGTCATCCGTGAGTCCAACGGAACATTGTGGGAATCGACTGACGGGCAGGTCTTTCGCAACGCCACCACAGGTGAGGCGCTGCGCGGCAAATTCTTCGCCGAAACCGATGGTCGCTATGGTTTCAAAATGGGCGATGGCAAAGTTTTAGAACGAAATCCCGGCAAAGGCGAAACCATACTGACCAAGCCGGAGAAGTTCGATCATAAGAGAATCGGTGACGTAGCTCCTGCCAAACTGGTTATAAAAGACGGAGGCGGTTTTGTCGAGTTGGACGACAGAGGTCAGGCAACTGCCGCGCTCACTGCCGACGGACAAAAAATCGTCGCCACTCGCGATGCCACGGGTTCGCTGACACAGCTGCGTATCGATGGCAAGTTGCCTCGCACCTACACGCGTTCGGAAGGAAACAAATGGAGTCTCAACGGCGCCAAAATCGACGGAGAGCTCTCTTTCGGTTCAGACGGCTCTGTGACCGCGTTCAAAGGTAGACTCGAACAGCCGGAATTTGTACAGAAGCTGGATGGCACCAGAATTGAAAAAAGACCGTCGCTCGATCTGAAAGGACCGGGCTATCGATACGTCGTTGAAAACGCCAGAGGGCAAATCTCCGAGTTTCATTACTCCACAGGTGGTGCCTCTGATACACTCGAAATTGTCAAGGAAGGCGGCACTCCAAGACCTGACGGTTCGGTTGAATTTACGCACAAAATGGTGCGCATGCCAAACTCGCGCGCCGAAGACGGCAACAGCCGATGGACTATGCTGCAGCATCCGGATATTCCCGGCAAAGTGCAAAAGGGACAAACCTGGATCGGTGCGCGGGAATTCAATCCGGCAACCGGCGCGACCAAAATGCGTGGATTTCAAAACGGCGCGAGCGTTCTCGATTTCTCGGTGACCTCGGCGGACGGCTGGAATTACACGCCGGAAGCGCAAGGCGCTATGCAAAGTCGCATCGAAGCGAGTGGTGCGGTTTTATGGCGTGACGGCAAAAGCCAGATCACTCACGTCGATGGTGCCAAAGGCACCAAGTACGATATCGTTCGCAACGACAAGAATATGGTTTCTGAAGTAAGAATCACTGCGCCTGCAGGTAAGGGACCTTCGGAGACGCTGACTTCAACTGATGGAAAGAACTGGACTCGTAAATTCACGCAGAACGGTCAAACCAGAGTCGAACAATTCGAGGGGGCGGTTTCGGTCTCACCTGAAGGTGTGATTACCGAGCGAAAGAAGAATGGCAGCACCAGAACTTTGCGACCGGAAGGCTCGACTGTTTCATTCGACGCGGCGGCCAACACCGCATCGGTCAGTCGCCCGGATGGATCCTCGCTCAAAATCGCCGGGTTTGGTCCTGATGGTAAGCCCAACAAAATTGTCAAAGACGACGGCAGTTATAGCGCCACCAATGATGGTGTCACCTGGAGCGATTACGATCCATCCGGCAAACAAGTTGGCGCCGAGCGAAAAGAAACGGTCAACTTCAATCGGTCCAACGGCACGCTCGATGTCGCAGCCGTCGACGGCACCCGGCGTGAACTCACTGGTGGCGACGGCACTTATTCCAAGCAAGAGAAGAATGCCGCCGGTCAAATATTGATGACCGAATCGAAAAACGAGCGCGGTGAAGTTACCAAAACTCGTTTTGACAAAGGCGAGAAAGTCGATACCACAATCAACTATCCAAACGGGACTTATCGATCCTACGACAACAATAATCTGCTCAAAGAATTCAAAGACGTAAACGGCCGGGTCACCAAACTGGAGTGGCAGTCGGAAGGCGGCAATACCGTCGTGAAGAGTTACACCGATGAAAAAGGAGTGAAGTGGAATCGGCAGACGGAACACGGACGAGCTTTCTATCAGAAGGAAGGCGCCCACAATCGCAGAAACGAATCTGTCTTCGTTAATCCGGAAGGAAATCTCGAACGGATTTACTCAGTCAGCTCCGATCTGGTCGGCACAAACGTCGGCGAAACGCAGGTGACCATGCGCGAAACACGCGGCATGGACGGCAACATCGTTTCGACCTACGATAAGAATGGCGGCATGACGATCAGAAATTCTGACGGTTTGCTGAGTCGTAGCATAAGAGCCGACGGCACTGTTACTCAGTTTGGCTACAACGGAACCGATAGATATGGTCTGCCGATTCTACGCACCGTCGTTGAAGGTGAAGGTCCGTCTGCCAAAACCTGGAGTCTGAGCGGCGATAAAGAGTGGACCAGTGGTGCCGAAAGACAAATCGCTTTCTGGCGCGTAGATCAAATCACTGGCGACATGACGTACTTCAATGGCGACAGTCTGGGACGCCAGCGTTATTCCCTGGAGAGCGGCTGGAGTAAGCCTCCATGGGGCGGCGAGGATCTGCAAGGCAAGGCCAATGGTATCAAAGACGTCAAGGATAATACCTGGATTCTGAACTACTCGATGCCATGGCAGGATTCACGTTTTGATGACTTGAATCGCAGATTCCAGGGACTGTCCGGTGAAGAGATGCAGATGATGAAATATCATCTTTCCGCTCACAAAGGCATCGACATCGGTCAATATGTAACCGACAAATGGGGCGACACCGGCTACGAAGGCGTCACGCTGCACGGACACCTGGCTCGTGAAGGTTATACTCGAACTGTTGATTACGCCGAAAAAGCTGATGTCACCATGCGCGGTGCCCTGGCGGAGATGGCTGCCAACTCAGGCGGACGCAGGCACAGTGAGATACAAAAGGACATTCGCGACAAGGTCGGCATTCTCAATCAAGAACAACTCGATACCTTAAATCAGATCTCCAAAGCGAACGCAACCGATGGAAAGACTTCTCTCGAGCGCATGAAGGAACACCCGAGCTGGAAAAATGCGCCTGAAGTGCATAAAGCCGCGATGGAACTTTATCTAGCCAAAGGTAAGGAAGCCAGAAGTCCGCAAGAAGAAGCCCATCTGATGAAGCTGGCTCTGGAATATAAATCCAGATATTCCGGCGGGCGCGGTGGTCAAGTCGCACCGCATCTGCAGCGACTGGAACTGTTTAAAGAGTTCAGCGGCGAAGCGCGCACCAGTCAAGCCAGTCGCGACTACTTCCGCACCGACATGGGCGGCGACGCTCTACTTGAAAAAGCTCTGGTTCGACCTGGTGCAACCCAGCGTGATGCCGATGGCAAGCCGGGCGCGTACGAATATCACAACAGCATGTGGAAGGGTAACGACGATGCTGGTCGACTGATGACTCAAGCACGCGAGTTCATGAAAGACGGGCACCTCACTGCTGCCACCATGTTGGAAGAAGGCAACTGGGGCTCCGGAACATCGACTGAAGAAGTTAAACAAATATTCGAGAAGATGACCGATGCTGACCGCGTCAAAGTTCGCGAAGGTCTGGACATTCGCATGGCACTGGAAGGCAAATTTGGTGACGATGCCAAAATCAAAGCGGAAGCGCTTCGCGACGACAAAGGCGAGAAAGGCAAGAAAGCAAATGAGTCGCTCGAGTATTTCGACAAACTCAATCGCACCTGCAGCAATTTAGCGATTTTTGCAGACGAAAGGCGTCGAGTGGAATACATCGCACGGGCAGCTGGAGCCAGCTTCACTCATGAGATGGGTGAAGGCAACGTCTCGACGATGTGGTTTAGAAACGCTGACAAACAAGAACATATGAAAGCGGTGGAAACAATCGATCGCGAAAGTTTCGATCTGCTTTCCAGTGACAAAGCCATGCGCAGCTTGAACGATCAGTTTATGACAGATCACTTCGAGTCGTATGAAAGAGGAAAAGCTGCATCGGATTTATTAAGGAATAAGTTCGATTATGCCGATGGTTTACTTGGTAAATCACCAAACGAAATAAAATCGCTTCTGGCAGGAACGCGTGATCTGACCCAAGCGCAGTTCGACACCCTGCTTCAGAGTAGAGAACTCGATCCGAAAATCGTAGCCGGACAAGCTTTGCAAAACCAGATCGATCGTGGTGGCATGATTGCCCAACGAATTGCCAACGGTGAAAAAGTTGCAGCGGCAATCGATAAAGGTGAACGCAAAGTAGAGGGCTTACCTTTTCAGGACAAGCTCGCTTTCGATCAGTTTCAAGCCCACCGTGGCGAACAGCTGCAGGCTCAGATTTCTGCCGGCACGAAGACAGTCGATAAACTGACACCACTGGAAAAACAAGCGCTGGACACGTACAACAGCGTGAAAGATACTGCTCCGTTTAAAACCGATAAAGAAGCCCTCAAACAATTTGATATCGCCACTGGTGAACAGCTTGCTCGCGGTCCGGCGGCGCCTGCGCCGACAGAGGCTGCTAAACGCGCTCTGGATGCCTTCGAGCAGGTCAAGGAAACGAAAGAATTTAAAGACAGTCGAGTGGCTCTCGATGCGTTCAAAAAATTCCAGGAGTCAGGAGCGCTCGTTCAAGATATTAAAGATGGACAAAAACTCGATCGGAATATCGACGAAGGTCGTTTAATCAATGACTCGTTGAAAGGCTTGGAAGGCGCCCTTCGCGATGCCGCCATTGCTAAGTTGTCGCCTGATAAGAAGGAACAATTGTCGCAGTTCCAGGCCTCCGAATCAGGAACGCTAAGCGATCATAATAAAGCGCTGCTGAAACAATTCCACGCCTGGCAACGTACGGAAGCGAAGGAGCTCGGCACCGAAGTCGATCGCGGGAAGGCGCTTGCCGACAAGATTGCAGCTGAGCCGCCGGACAAACGTTCTGGTTTTAGAAATGCGTTGCCCGAGGGCGATCGTCAGGCTCTCAAAGCATACGAACAAATGAAATCGGGGCAAGACCTGTTAGCCGACATCAATAAAGGTCGAGTACTGTCGCCGAAGATTGGCGAGGGTGGTCCGTCTAAAGAACAAACTCAAGCGATCGAATTGGGCAGAAGTTTAGCCACACAATTGAATAAACTTCCTGAATCGGAGCGCCACAAAAAAGAAGGCGAACTGAAACCAGAGGAAAAAGCGCGACTCGATTTGTATCGAGAGTCACTTTATCGCCAGCATCAAAACGGCGTGCTGCCTGCCGATCAAATGTTGCTTGTGACGAAGGCGGAAGCGCTTGCCATGGCTGCCGGCGAGCCGGAACCGAAAGGCGAACTCCTGAGTGACTCCGTTCGGCAAAGTCTCAAGCTTCACGAAAATACCACAGCCTATCGTGCCGATGCCACCGGTTTAAAAGCATTCCTGGACGGTCAACAACTGGCTCTGCAATTCAAAGATATGCGCACCTCCGAGCGCGATTCACAGATCGCCGAGATGAAGAAAAACGGCGAAGGTTCGGCGCGTCTGGCGGCACTCGACGCCTATCGAGGCACCGCGTACGACCTCACCCAAGCGAATGTTCGCCGCGGTCTGGAAGAGGCTTTGAAAGACAGCGTTCATACATTCTCGACCGACCGGGGCGCGATGTTCGACGCGATGGTCAACATGAAGCCTGATGAACGCAAGCGCTACGCGACCGATGAAACGTACAGGAACAGTATTGATAAACTGGTTGCTGAGACATTGAAATCCAGTCCGAGTGGTCAAAAAGCGGCAGAACATCTGCTTGCCCAAATCGCCCGCGATCCAAGCCGCGCACCTGAGAAAGACGTTGTCTTCGAATTGTATTCGAAAGCCGCTGAGATGGGTCACAGCACCAGCGCCACGGTGTCATTGCTACAAGATGCATTCAATGGACCGCAAGCTGACGCGTTGCGTCGCAAACTCGATCCAAATGACAAAGTCAATTACGAACCGGCGTTTGCCAAAGCGTTTGACGACGCGGTCAAAGCGGGCTTCCCGATTCCAACTGACGGCGAAAATCATCCGATTTATCAAAAGGCCGAGTGGGACGCTAAGGTTCAAAAAGAGTTTGTCGATCCGATTGTCAAAGATGGACACGTTTCATTGAGCACTATGAGAGGACTTTATTTCTCGCAAAAAGATATGGCCAAAGAGATTTTGAAACTGAACGAAAGCTCTTTGCGTCATTTGAAAGCTACTGACGGAGATGCCCTTGATAAGACTTTCTCGGATGGCTACTGGTCAGGCGACGTCAAGCAGTTTATGGAAAAGGTTCTCGACCAGGGCAAGGTCAATACCGAAGATCGTCTTCGCGCATTGCATCTGGGCATCTTGCCTCGCGACGAATTGCGCAAGGTTTTAGGCGAGATCAAAACGCAGCCTCAACGAAATGACGTTCTCGATCGATATGCCCAAAAATATGGTGGCACCGCCTCGGAAGACATCCGGAAAGTGGCTGCGCCTAAGGACTACGCGCGCGTTGAGCTGGCGCTCACTCATCGAGAACTCGATCAAATGGAAGTCGTCGATATCGTCCGCGCGCAGGTAAAACGAACTGATAGCTCCGGTGCTAATTTCGGCTGGGATTCATCGCGCGTGCAGATGATGGACTCGATGGGACGTCTTGAAAAAACGATGGCGACTGCCAACGTCAATTACGAGCGAGCCAACGACATGGAAATTCAACGCTTAACCGGCAACGTCTTTGATGGCGTCGATGCCAATGTGGCCGCATACAAAGCGCAAGCGGATTTGATCACTGATAGCGTGATCATGGCCGCCGCTGCCGCCGCTACTGTCCTCACCGGCGGTGCCGCGTCACCACTTTTGATTGCTGCTTTCGTGGCTGGTGGTGCGGCTTTTAAAATGACAGCTAACGCGGCCATATTGGGCAAAAATTACGACACCCATGACGCCGTCGATGATGCCATCAAAGGCGCAATCAATGGTGCCTCGATTGCCGGTCCGGCTGAATTGTTGGCGATCGCCAAAATCGGTGGCGCCGCAGCGACGACCACGGCTACCAAGATCATGACTCACGCTGCCTTCGATGCTCTCGATGATGTTGCCAAAGCGGCAGTCAAGAAAGCGATTGAAAAAGAAATTCGCGTCGGTTTGCAACAAGTGGTGCTCTCCAATGTCACAAAGAATGTCGACGATCAAATCATCGGCAATGTCTTGAAGGCAATCGGCAGTAAGGTTCCGGCAGAACAACAAATGCTTTTGCGCGCCGCCATGAAAGAGAGCATGCAAGAAGCGGTGATGAAAGAAGGTACGAAATGGATGCGCAACGAAGTGACCTCCGCCATGGCGACTGTCGTCAGCGGTGCCGCTCAAGCCAATATCAGCACGACCGCTGAACTGTTTATGTCAGGTGATCTGACGATCGCAAAGATCATGAACGGTTCTGCCTTCAACTCAAATGTTTTAGATCGATATTTAACATCCAACGTTCATTCGCTGGTAGGCGGACTTGGCGGTCAAGGTGCCGGTCTTCTCAGTCGACGCGTCACCGGACAAGAACAGATGGCGGCATTGCTTGGCAAAGCAACTAAAACTCCTGTCGATCAATTGTCACAGAATATGCATCGCCTGGCCACTGTCGGACATTTGTCCGCGTCCAGTCTCTGGATGACCGGGTCGATGGCAGCCGGCAATATGTTGTCCAATAACATTGTTGAAAACATGATGCACGGAAAAGCCTGGAATGGAGAGGGCTTCAATCAAAACTTGTTGAACTCCGCCTGGGCACCATTCTTCCAACAGTTCAAAGGAACAATGGATGTCTTCCAACCGCAGCATCGCACCGCGATTTCCAGTGGACTGCGTCCAACCGAGTCGTTGAGCAGAACTACGGTCGAAGGGCGAGCGACTGGTGAGCATCAGGTGGTTAGTTATGATCAACCAACCTTAAAAGATGCCGATTTTAAAGGCAAAACTGCTTTGCTCGATGACGCCACCGGCACCATCCGTGGTTCTGGAACAGTCGAGGTGAAAGGTGCTCAAACCGACCTGACCGTCTCGGTTCCGAAAGGTGAGACTCTCACCATCGTGGTCGGTGATCCGCAAGCCGCCAAGAATTTGAAAATTGCAGCCGGCAGTGAGGGGCAGATTCGATTTGTTCTGCCAGAAAATCATCCAGTCACTCCGGAATTGGCAGCCAATCTCTTGCCGCGTCTGGCGCGCGGTGAGGCTGAGTTCATGCGCATCGGACAGACTGGTGAACTGACCAGAGTAACCGCCGAGGAATTCGCGCGCAGCTTCAGCGAGCAGATGTCGGGAACACATCCGGACCTTCCGAAGATGTGGGCACCAGATCGCAATCTTACTCCAGACGAGCAATTGAAATTGCGTCAGGAGCTGGGCGATGCCCTTGGCCCGCTAGTAGAGCCAAAAGTCGCCGAGAAATATGTTGATGCTATGGTGAGGGCGCTCGAGGCCCAGGACGGAGCTGCCGAGCGCGTCACTGCAATGAAGACCGCTCAGGCGGAATTCTCGGTTGCCAAAAATCAGATCGACAGCGAAGTATTGGGTGGTGTGAAATTGCCTGCCGAGGCTGATTACACTGAAGCTGGATTGCGGCAAATGGCCAGCGGCGATCCGGTAAAGAATAAAATGATCGATGAATTTGTCGCCAGACGTGATGCCCAGGCCAGTGAGAGAAAAGCGCTCAACGATGTTCTTGACACCAGACAAACATTAGTTCAAGAAGCGATTAATAAGGTGTCGAGAGAACTTGGACTGCCGGATATCACGCTGGTTCGCAAAGGCGATGTTCAAGTCGGCTCTGCTTCATATCGCGATGGTGTCATCAAAATTCGCAGCGAAGATTTGCTCAATCCAGCCGCTTTAATTGAATCTACTTTGCATGAACTTTCTCACTCCGCCCAGGATCGAGATGTGATTCGATTGATTGCCGATCGCGCCGGATTGACAGGCAAACCGTTAACCGATGCCACCATCGATCAGATTGCCAGGGCTTATGCTGATAGCGACAGCGGTGTCAGATACGACATGGCCGATCCGCGTTTTGCAAAGACTGCAGAAGAAGTGAAAAACTGGAAAGCGTTTATCCAGGATTCGCTAAGCGCTCACAGCAAGCCGCTCGAAGGCGCCGACTTGACGCGGGCGACCGACATGCTCAACAGTTTTGCCAGCCTGAAAGATGGTGGGCCGAAAGGCACCATGACCGATCGCCAGATCTTCGATCACTTCAGCATGGTCAATGCCGGATTGCACAAACTCGACACGCCTAATGGCGCTGAGACTTTGCTTCGTGCCCTCACCAGTGGTGACTCGACCAAGTCGCTTTCTCAGCATTTGTTTGGTGCGGATGTGCCGCCAGCCGATGTTCTTGCGCTGGCCAAACAAATAGATCCGACCAAGCCCAATGCGGCTCTGGAAGGACAAGCCAAAGAGATGCTAGGCAAATACTTGAAAGCCAGAGCGGAAGAATTAAACTCAGTACGTCAAAAAGCGTATTCCGATTATATGGGTACGCCGCACGAAAAAGAAGCATTGCTGGCCGAACACCTGGCTCAGGCTCTGACGAAAGCTCGAGTTGCCGAAGGCGCTTATGTTGCACTGCCTGCTGATTTCACAGCACCAGCAACTCACTCCCGCGATGCCGCCGGCAGTATCGGTATGCCGAAGACCGGTGTGACTGAAACGATCGATATGGTGACCAGAAAAGCTGAGATTGTTCGCAGAGAATTTAAAAATGCCGATCAACAGATCAGTTCTGCCAGAGCCGTCGAGACTTTGCAGACCCTTTTGCGACAGGGCAAGATTCAGCCAGAAACCGCGCAGGATGTCGCTTCGATGATGTTGTCCGCCGCCAAAGAAGGCAAAGTATTCTCACCTGAAGCTGTTGAATTGATGGCGCGATTGACACCGGCTGAGTCAAGTGCATTTCTCGATATGCCGCGAGCGGCAGTTGGGCACATGGTCGACGCGATTAATGTCGGAGTGCTCGATGGGGCCGCGCTGGTCAATGGCATGAGAAACCCGGCGCAGTTTACTTCGCAATTGCAAACTATGGCTCCGGCTGTCGGTCTTGTTAAATCCTCCGGTGGCACAAGAACCATGGCGCAAGCCGAGCAATTCTTGAAATTGTCCATCACCGATCAAAATAATTTAAGAGACATCTTCACGACCAGGTCTCTTGGCGCAAAAGGTGCTGATGTTCTGATAGAGCGCGCTCAGGGCAAGTCGTCCGGTGATCCAGCCATCGATCAGGCGTTGACACCGGAACTGATATCACTACTGGGATCCGGTAATTTTTCGGACAAAGGAAAACTTCGAGAACTGGCTGTTTTAGCCGGATTGCATTTTGAAAATAAATTGGGACGTTCGCCTGAAGTAATCGGACAACTCGTGGATGTGCCATCTGCTGCCGCGCAAGATCTGGCCATCATAGTACGCAATCCAATGCTCAAAGACGCCGAACTCAATCGCATCATCTCCGATGTTAAAGCGCAGACTTTGCCAACTGAAGCCTGGAATCAAGCGGTTGGCCACCTGCGAGTGATGAGCACGGATCCGGTTCTGCATCAAAAACTTCTCGCTGTTGAAAGTGAAGTATTGCGTACGCAGCTTGTCTCGGCCGCCTTGCGAGAACAGCTCTCCGACGCGCAACTGACTCGCATCGTTGCTCTTCATGGTAGCTCTAAAGAGATGGCTACCCTGATCGAACGTTTGATGCCCGACACGGAAAATATTTTAAACCCTTCCTCATTGGTCGATAGACTGGCGTCGGCTAAACTGCCCACCGAAGACATCGCCATCATTAACAAAGCGCTCGAAACCGGCTCGCTTGCTCCGGAACATATAGAAAAATTGTTGGTGGTTAAGGACAACCTGCGCAAAGCCGCGCTGGAAGCAACCGGCGCTGGCAGGATCACTGACGGTGGGCTGCTCGATCGGATTATCGATGACCAGAGCGGCCCGCATTTGTTTGCAGCGTTGAACGCCGGTAGGATTAGCGCCGACGAAGCCAGAACTTTGATCGAAATGAAGGACAGCGCGCATTCAGATCGAATTCGCGCAGTGCTCAAAGCCGACGGCGCAGGTGACGGTCCAGCGATCAAACCTGGTGAACTTAAAGCCTTGATTGATAATCCGGAAGTCGCCTTCGTCCGCTCCCTGCAGGTGGACGCTCGCCATCATGCCAATCCTGAACTAGTGCCGGTGCAGAAAAAAGCTTATGAAAGCTCACAGATTCTTCTCAAGCAAACCAGCGATCCTGAGGACAGGGCTCAGTATCTCAAGTTCGTGCAAGAAACACTGCCTGAGTTGTATTCCAAAGACCGCCCAGAGTTTGAAGCTATGATCAAACAGCTTGATTGGCTGGAGCAGAGGCTAGCCACCACCCCTGGTGACAAAGATGTAACCAGATTGATACAAGGCTTCCCTCTCAATCGCGTTGAATTGGCTGCTCACATGGCCGGTGTGCGGGATAGAATTCCTGATGGTCCGATCGAAGTTTGGGTGCACGGCACCACCAGGACGATGGCCGAGGAGATCGTCCAAAAGCAAGGACAAACTCTCGATCCCAGCCACGCGCATGCCGACTACAAGGATAAGGGGCGGATCTTCGTATCCGGTGTCGAGAATGCTCGCGATTTTGCTCAAAGAGCTGCCTTGAAAGCAAACGAATGGGGAGCCACCAACGAACAGCCCGAGCTGATCGGGATTGCTGTACCTAAGGAATTGGCGGAGCGCTTGACCGGTGGCAGACCGCCTATGGTCTGGACGCGAAACATCATCGATCGCGGTCATAGCGAAACCATTATCGAACCTGCTGCAATTGAGCTTCTTAAGAGGGAAGGCTATTTCTTCAAACTCGACGAAGTGAAGGTCGTCAACAAACCCGCAGGCGAGCCGTCTGCGACTGCCGCACCAAAAGCTAAGACGCCTGATTCGGCTGAGCTGGCGATGTGGCGCAAGCCCGGTGATGAAGTTTTCACAACCAGGCTGGATCAATTAGGGCTGGCGATTAAAGCACCGCGTGATACCGTCCTTGGTGCCGACCATAATCCTGCCGTCAAGGCTCACCTGGAAACCAGTCTGGCGACAAACAGAGCGTCGATGACTCCGGATCAGATTCGAGCCGCAGAAGGCTTACTGAACAACTATCGACCTGATAACGCCGAGGGCGTTAAACGCGTCCATGACATGATTAAAGGTGAGACCGACGTTCTAACTCCGCGAGTTGATGACGTCGCCATGCGTTCGCTCAAGTCCGCGGAAGGCGAACCCGCCAGGCTGCCGTTTGCGACCGAGTCGCTCGATGCGTTTACCCGCGATGTCGTCGATCTGGTTAAAGGCGGCGACATGCCGAACATCAGTCGAGAGTTCGTAGCTGCCTACGAACGCTCGGGCAAAACCGCCGACGGCTTCTTGAACGATCCGGCAAACGCCCCTATGCGAGCCGAACTCGAGCGGCGCCAGGAATTATTGCAAAGACAATTCGACGCATTTGCCGACGCCAATGGGCAGAAACGAATCAAGATCGAAATTGATTACACCTCCGGAAATCAGCGAGGTATGCACACCGAAGGTTCGTACATACCGGGCGACGGCACCACAATTAAAATGCCGGCTAAAGTTCTTGCCGAAGCAGATATCGCGAAGCTGGCAGGCACGCCGCCGCACGAGATGCTTCATTACAATCAGGACGTGGCGATGATCCGCGGACTGGCCGATCGAATGGGCGTCGGTAAAATTGCCGGACCGGAACAGGAAGCCACTATCCGCCGTGAATACCAACGACTGATGGGCAACGAGTTGAAGCAAGACTTCTTCAAGGAAGTGATTGCAGAACGAAACGGTGAGCGCACGATCGGCTATGACCTGGCTCGCGCTGAAAAACTGCTGACGACGGCGCGCTTGACTCCGGAATATTCGTTCATCGCCGATTTGAGCACCAACGGTCCAGCGTCGCTTCGCAATGGCACCGTGCCACCTGATTTAGCACCAATCGTGAAAGCCTTCGCTGAGAATCCTGATGGTTGGCAACCAACGGCCGACCAGATGAAATCGATCAGAACCAACTCCGATTTCCGCGCTGTGAGTGACATCTTATATCGCGCTCAGTTTAACGAATTAGAGGCGCATGCCGTTTCCGACCGCGCTCGGATTGTGGCCACTGGGGCGAAGGGCGGTGAAGTCCCTGACTACATTCATCCGATCTATCGCGATCCGCTGCTTGCCGATTCACCGGCACGGGACGTCAACACTACACCAGTGCGAACCGTCGACGGCGGCACACCGGCAGGCGTGAAACCAGCCAGCGATGCTCATGCCGGATTAGTCAATGATGCATTCGCTGGAAGACCGAACGATGGAGTCGTCGCGAAATCGGATGCCGACCAGGGGCTCAAGCCCACCACCGCCAATTCGGAACAAGCCACTCGTAATGCTGCCGACGGCTACCTAACTTCGCTTATGGGCGTTGCATCAGTCAAGGACCTCAGCCCCAAAGTGCTCGACAGCCTGGTTAAAGCTCTGGACACCGCAGCCGGTCGGCGCGGCATGCTCAACGAAGGTGTCACCGCAGAAGGTGCCGAAATTGTTATTTCGCGAGCCAGAGAATTACAGAGTGAAGCCAATGGCGCCGTTAAACCTGCCACCACAGGCAGTGAGCCTCAGCCGACCGCGAAAGCGCCGGACAGCAGAGAGCTGGCAATGTGGCGCCGCGAAACCGAATTTGGTTTGCCGCGTCCGGCTGACAGTCGCCTTCTCGACGACTACAACGAGAAGGTCGCCAGATTGGTCGATCAAGGCAAGCCAGTTATTTTGAACATCAGTCGTGAACCTGCCGAGCAGGCGCGACAATTGGCAAATCTTGTCGATCAATTGCCTCAATTGGCGAAAGACAAACCAATCACTCTGGCGCTCGATGTCGACCCAACCAAAGCAAGTCAAGTCGAAAGCTTCATGCGAGGCGACATCGGACTGCCTGAACTTCGCAAGGCGCTCGGACCGGATGAAGAGAATTTGTCGCGGGTGCTAGCTGCCGTTCAGCACTACAATCAAACCGCACCACAACCCGTTAAAGTAGCCTTGATCGGCGACCCGCAAATGGCGCTCAATGGCAGAACCTCAGCGCTCGCCCGTAGCGTTGTGAAAGCGACTGAAGAAGGCGGCGGCGTTATCACCGTCAATCGAGGTGGTGAATCCGACGCAGTCAAAATCGTCGAAGAAATTCCTGATTCTGAGCAAGCTACCACGCCGCCGACACAAGGTCAGACTGCTTCCGGTCATGGCACTGCCGGTAAAAACGATCCGTCCGCTACCAGTGCAGCCGGCAAAGCCGATGCCAGGGACGCCACCGGTACTGGTGCGCCACCACAGCAAAAACAACCCGATCCGATCACGTCGCAACGAGTGCAGAGCACCGATCCAGTCCATCTGGGCGGGCATTCGGCAGGACCGGTCGAAATTCCTGAGTTCATTCGCCGCACGCCGTCAAACGCCGCTGATCCATTAGATCGAAACCACGGATTGGTTCTCGGCGTCCGCGCAGATGACACTGTCCGCGATACCTTCGCTTTAATAGCGAAGACAGATCCTGCACTGGCCGAGCGCCTCTTGTCGGAGAAAGTTCAAACCGGCGATGTCGGTTTTGGTCAAGCGGCCGAAAACCAGAATCGATTGCTTGGTGTTAAAGATGGTTCCGGTGAAAAATTCGTTGGCAAGTTTGAAGACTTGCTTGCCTCGCCAGAGAAGTTCGGAGCACTAGACTACAGCACCGCTGTCCATGAACTAGTCGGGCACCGCGCTTTCGATAACTTTATGGAAGCGACCGGCGAACGCGCGCAAATAAAACGAGCGATCGAAGCAGACAAAGCCGCGCGGATTGATAACATCACGCTTAATCCGGACAAAACGATCTATCTGCGCATGCCGAAAGAACTTGCCGCCGAGCGCATGGCCGCAGAAGGAATGCGAATTAAGATAGAAGACACGGTGGCTCGTTTGGCTGCTGAGAAGAAACCGATTCCAGCCGAGATGTCCGCTGAATTGAAACGGTTGAAAGACTACACCCGTGAAATTGAGAAAAACATTGATCTGGCGCGCCCCGCCAAACACGAGACTGCCCGCGCCTTCGACCTTTATTTCCAGCACATGCGCGAGTTCATGGCTGAGACATTCGCGCCTGAGGCCAATGCGCTGGCTATTCCACCAGTGCCGAGCGATGCCATCATCGTGCCGAGTCATCCGGATGGATTTAGTGTCGGCAACGAACATGCCACCACAATAGTGCTCGACACGCCAACTCGACTGACAGTGCGAGAAGAAGTGGCGGCCTGGGTCAGCGCCGGTGATGATACCATCTTCCAGGATAATTCCTTCGGTTATGTTTCCGGCAAAGGAACAATCGTTCGCTCCGAGCACAATTCCACATTGGAAGTTTATAACGGCGCCAAAGTTATTGCTGTCGATCAGTCGATTGTCGTGCTCAACGACAACAGTCACGGCATTTTCTCCGACATGGCTCAAGGCGTTCTCAAAGGACACGCCACAGCCGATGGCACACTCGATGCGTCATTCCAGGTACGCGACCATGGCCATGTCTATCTTAAAGGCAGAGCATCCGCAAAACTTTCAGACCAGGCCACGGCGACTTTGGAAGGCGGGTTTGAAGCACCGCGGGTGGAGGCGTCCGGTGAAAGCCGAGTCAGCGTCATTCCAGGCCCGTCTCCAATCTTCAAATCAAAACCGGTTGATGTTACGCTTTCAGATTCCGCCTCGGCGATCATCCGAAGCGATGCTAACTTGAGTGTCAGGGGCCCGCAAGCCCATGCCCTGATCAATAAAGCCAGTGGTCGAGTCATTCTTGATGGTGGCACCGTCGAGTTCAATTCAGCCAGAGGATACGCTACCGGTGAGGGCGAAGTTCGCATCACTGGTGATGGCACAGAGGTTAACATCCACGCGACCGGACCGATGAGAGTGGTTATAGACGGCAAAGACGCCAAGATCGATGTGATCCAGGGGGGCGAACACATTGAGTTTGTCAGGAACGCAACTGACAGCGTGATCAAAATGCGCCCTGAAAATCGTGAACTGCGGATGTGGACGAGACAGGAAAACGAACGAGAATGGCTTGCCCTGTTTAAAACCATGCCTTCGGAAACAGGCACCAATTTGCTTCGCGCCATGCACTCCAAGAAAATTTCAGAGCAAGACGTTTTGCGTTTAGCTCGCCTGGCTTCATCTGATTCGACTAAATTCGATCTCCTTCACGGGCGTGAATTGGAACAGACTGCCCAGATATTGGAAGATGCCAATGCGCTCGCCATACTCGGGCGTGACCAGGCGGTTGCGATTGCGGACAAGTTGAACAGACTTGCTGAAGAAATTGTCGGGGGTGAGGACACCGCGGGCAACGCGAAAGCCTGGTATGCTGCCGACTCCGCCTTGCAAGCGCTTAAAAATCTGGAACCGGGACAAGAATTTTGGGATCGACATCTGGTATCGAAACTGGTGTCACACGGCGAGCAGCCAGATGTTGTTTATGCCGAGATGAGCTTGCTGCGGTCGAGTCTTAATAAGCCGAACGCTGCTATTGCCGACCTGTTGGCGACTCGATCTCTGGTTAAACAATTCAACCTCGATCCGGCTTCGGAATTGAAAGCGTTTGGTGCAATCGAGCGGGCAAAGAGATTTGGCGTATCCGATGCCGTCGCTCTCAGCTCTATTGAAATTCAATACGAACTATCTATTAACGAGCGCGTCGCGCTTAAGCAAGCCGAACGTATCGCACAGAGATTGGGCGAAATCAATCCAGCCGATGCCGCGACTGTGGCCAAGCGCTTGTCGGCGTGGAAATCGTTCCTCGACGCAGCGAGTGTGCCAGTTAAGTTTGCCGATGGTTTTGGTCCCCTGGAACAAACACTGGGATTGGTCGCATTTATCGATGATAACGCCTCGGTGCACCACAATAATCCCGACATTCTCAAAGTCCGCGATCTTATCAATGGAGTAGATTCAGACGGTCTGATCGCTCGTGTCGGAGATTGGACTGAGATTGGTTCAATGTTCGGCGAGCATCCAAGAGTGACGATGTCACTTCTTGTGCAGGCTGATGCGAAGCAGCTCGCGACCTTGAAACCGACGCAAATCGAGGCCCTCTATCGTAATCTCGATGGCAACGATTTGGCATTTTTCGATAGCGTTAAAGTTCGTGCAGAACGTGCCAATGCATATGATGTCTATTTAGAACATGCAGCAGACCTGGTAGTTGAGGTCCTGACGGATAGCCGCTTCTCGTCCGCCGAAAAACAAACAATTCTTCGAGCCGCCGGTTCAACCAGCATCTCAGATTTTAAATACGAGTTGTCGAGCCTGCTGGCCAATGGTGTCACATATGACACCATTGGAAAATTGCCACCAGAGATCCAGGCTGCTCTTGGCGAAACCTGGCTCAAAGTTGCGAGCAACGAAAAACTTACACCGCCACAGCAGCGTCAAGAACTGTTTGCGATGGTTCGAGCTATGGTCGAATCTGGGGTTCCTGGCCTCGATGTTTTGAGTCAGGCGACGCCGACGCAGGTTGAGGCTCTGATTGAATCGGTCAGTAAAGCCAAGCTGCGAGATGGTGTCTACTGGAAAGAAAGCCGCGACAATTCGAGCACGTATCCGATTGAGATCGAGCATCAAGCGCAAATTCTGTTGCGGTTGGGTGAGCTGGCTACCGAAAAGTTCGGCGCGCAACCCGAGAAACTGCAAAATCTACAGGATCAGCTGGCCAGGCATGTTTCACTTGAGATCATCGATGAAATGCATGGTCAAGATTTGATCGACTTACGAGTTAGTTTGGAAAGGCAACTTAAAGATGCTCATGCGGTGGATTCACACGTTTCGTTCTTCGTCGAATTCTTCGAGCACGGTCTTAATGAAGACGGCGGCATCAGCATTCCGTTGCGGACGGAACTAGTTAATGGATTGGATCCTCTTGAACGCCAGAAAGCCATCGAGATTTTTGAAAAACAACGAACTTCGTTGTCGCTTAAAGGTCTGTCAGTCGAATTCGATCAGTTAGCCGAGATGCTGGAGGCCAGTCACTTACGGTATGTCACCGCAGCGGCTACTCGTGAAGGTATGAGCCCCGTAATTAAAGGCTTGATGCTCGGCACTGACACTATGGGTCACGACCTCGCTTATCACTTCCACAAAAATAATCACATCACAACCGATTTCCGCAGACTCACAGTTGATGCTGGTGAGCGGCTGATTCTCACAGACGTGCAGGGCAATAGATCTTGGATCAAAGACGGTCCCGACGGTAAGCCCGTGGCTTTTGAATTGAGCTGGAACAAGAAAGAAGGGATCTGGGAACAAGACAGTAGCGTAGGCAAACCGCTAGAGCCGATGGTGCTCTTTGATAATCCTCACAATGTCGACGCGCCACCAAAGGTGGTGGAGCTGTTAAACAAAATGGCGAGCGCTGAGAACGATTTGCTGTTCGTTCCGGAACGCCTGGTCGGCTCGCTGGATGCTTCTGGAGCGCGGGGCGTGGCTGACCGCAGGGGTATCAACTTCATTGATCTGGCAGTTGCTGAGCACAATCCGGCAGTTCGCGCAGAAGTTAAAACGCGTCTGGCCAAAATGGTGCGTGCCGAACTGGCCAACGATCCGAATTATAGATTGAGACCGACCGATTTCCCTCCGGAGCGAAATTTAGAACGCGCGCTGATTACCGACGAACACGTGAGAACCGGAACGCGATTGGCACAAAAGTTTTTGGCTGAATCGTCGGATGCTGCCGCTAGAGATAGAACGTTGGAGCGCGCTGAAGTGTATCCTTCCACCGCACTGATTCGCTCGACTCGTGACCTGGCATTGGCGGCAGAGACCGGATTCGCGTCTATGGTCAATATGTTGAAAGACAAGCATGGTGCTGGTTTTGACCCTGCCAGAGATATGCATGTCATCGTCTTCGCCAAAGAAGGAAGTGCGTTCTTCATCCATGAACTTCTGCGCAGAACGCATCCGGAGATAAGCTTCGTCAGTGAAGCTGACCTGCTGCATATGGCGCGTACCGGCGAGCTGAAAGGCAAAGTGGTGGCACACTTCGATGATGCTTTCGACTTCGGTAAGGATTGCAAAGACAAAGTGGCAATCCTGAAAGCGATCGAGGCCTCCGCCAGTTCTGCTACTAAGCCGGGCAGCAAGCGCGGCACGTTTGCACTCGAGAGTTTGCATGTCGGCACCATGTACAGATTCGAGAGTGATATTCGGCACGTGGATAATCCTGAGCAGCGTTTTACCGGCGTAAGTTATTCTCATGGAATTGACAGCCCCAGCCTGAAGTCACGCATCGAGAATGTAAATCTCGGATTCGTGCCGCAGCAGGATTACACCCAACCCCACTGGTCAGAACCGGGCACCACTCGTTTGCCTGGGGCGGAAATCTGGCCGCATCTGATACCAAATGATGCCGAATCCGTTTTGTACGATTTGACAAGAGCTGCTGGACATGCCGGTGCGCGTGCGCGCGGCTCCTTCGATCTCTATATTCCGTTAGTTCATTCAATGCCTGAATACTTTGCAAAACTAAAAGGCGTCAACGGATCACTCGAACGTGCCACCGCTCTGCGTGACGTTCTCGACAAAGTTTCCAAAGCCAACAGTTCGGAATGGAAGCATAATCATTATAGAGCCGGGCGAAATTTGGCGGCCGAGCTGACCAGGCTGATCGATCACGGTGATCCAACCAACCCGAGACTCTATGACATTCTCCAGGCGGTTGGTTCAGTCTATAAAAATGTCAATCAAGAGCGATTGTTGGCGCTATCGGAATTGAAACGCGACGTTTTGGGCGGCTCGATGAAAAATCTCACGGGCGCCGAAGTTAAAGCTAACGGTCCAGGCGTGCTGGTTTTCGAATTCACAACGCCGGTGAAATTAGAGACTCAGCATGGTGCAATAGAAGTCAAAAGAATATCACGACCGCACGACGGCAAGCTCACGATGGATGCGCGTTTGACCAATGGCGGACCAGAACTCAGTGTGACTCAGAGGGCTGACATTCTTTCTGAATTGACAAGAGAACTGCAGTCGAATTACATGAAGAAGATGACGGAAACCAAGGAAGACAAACCACGGTTGCTGGCTGCATATATGGAGCGCATTGGTCGCGCTCACGCTAAACAAGACTTGTCGATGAAGCCGCATTCCAGCTTGATCATGAGTGTGCGTTTTGAACCAGTAAATGATGCCATATCCCACGCATCGGCTGTGCGTCCCGAAAATAATGAAGTTGCGCGCTGGCGTATGCCGACTGCCGAAGAAATTTCTCAGCGTCATGAAGAAGCTCGATTGCGACTTGGTCTCACCGCGCATGAAACTCTCACAAGTGATAAAGCGATGCGCGAATACTTCGGACAGATCGATCAGGCGATGGATCGCTGGATGGACAAGGACTGGTTGATCGACAGTTACAACAAGGGCAACAAACTGTTCGGCGAGGCCAAAGATGCGTTTAGCGAGAATCGACGAAAAGCGGTTCGCGAGCTGGTGCGCTCGGAAGGAATCACCTCCAAAGAAGCGCTTGGGCAGGTCAACTCGCGCATTCGACGTGAACTGAAAGGCGATCCAGGCAAGCAAAGTGAACTGACTCAGTCGTATCAAAACTACAGTCGTTGGCGCAATGAAAATGCGCAAGAGACGCAACTTCTCAACAAACTTTTAGTTGGCAGGATCAACGAACTGAGACCAGCGATCTATAAATTCCTGGAAGATAATCAGCTTCCACAGATCGCGCTGGCCTCGCGCCTTAACAGCGCTGACTCAGGCGACTACTCCGTTGGGCTCGGCATGATCAATCTTCATCCTGAAGACATTCTGATTAAATCGCGTTTCGATGATTTGAAACGCACGCTTTATCACGAACTGGTACACTTGAGCCAAGATGTACTGGTAATCAGGCATGCGACTGATGTTGTCCTGGCTCGTAATCAGGCTGACGCAGCCAGCGCCGGCCAACATATAGCCGAAATTAAAGCCGAATACAAACAGCTGACCAACAAAGGTCCAAGACCTGAGCATCCGGAAATCTTCCATCAGGTTCACGAATTGCTGTTGAGGCAATCACTGGAACATCATACCAGGCCTCTCAGTGCCGCTGAAACGTTGCGCGCACAAGCGATTGCCGAGTCATATCATTCCTTGAAAAATGGTAGGTTCGCAGAAAATCTTCAAGACTATAACGTTGTTCAGTCGGCTATCGCAAAACTCGGTGATACCGCAGGCAATGCTATTGAAGTAATGGAGCAACTGGCTAAGCGCAATGGTGGAGCAGCGCTTCGCGAGCGCCTCTTCGGCAGTAAGGAGAGAAGCCAAATTCCTGCCGCCGTGTTGAATGAGATTCGTAATTGGAAAGCAGCCAAACGTTCTGGCTCTCAAGATGCCGTTGATTTGAACCGGTCCCATACCATTTTGAAAGATGCTCTGCAAACCAGAGAGAAGCAACTGGTCGATGCCCAAGTGGCAGAAATCGACACTTATTTCTCCAGACTGCATGAGCTGGAAGCTCACGACACACAACATCGCACCGAAGCGGTTTCGCCTCCCCCGGCGCCGAAGGAAATCGCAAATGTTGCTCCAGCGAACGACGGCGGAGAACCACATACGGTGCCACAGCGCACTGCGGTTCGCGAACATGCCGGCGAAGCTAAAATGCACATTGGTCGCCTGTCACCATCGGACGCTGTCGTTGAAAACAGAGATCTGCCATCACTCATGCGCGGTGGCGAGCATCTGGAAGATAGCATCAAGCTGTTGGCGATCAAGCTTGAGTCGGCAATGGAAAAATGGCCGACTACGCAAATCGATCAAGAACTCGTCAAGATTCGCGATCTGTTTGAAACCATGCACAGTCTATCCATGAAGACCGGATTCTCGCGTCAAGAATTGGCTGAGATGGCGTTCCCTTCGCCGGACCGAAAACCCATGCCTTTCGATTTGCCGGCTCAGGCTCTGCAATCCGTTCGCGACTATTACAACGGGCTGGAGAAACTGACCACCGAAACATTGGCACCACTTAGCCGAGATTTGAAAGAGCAGATTATTGGTTTTGCCAGAGAGCACGGTGTTGAACTTCGCGATGTTCAGGTGGTCGCCAGACCTGATGCCTACGGCAGCTATGTTTTGGGTGAAGGGGTTCTCAAAGTTTCAATTTACGAGCTGATTGCCAATCCAAAATATTCTGAACAAATGGGTCACATTCCGTCGGTATTGCGGACAGTGGCACATGAATTGACTCACGCCGAACAAGATCAATTGATGATCCGTCACGTCGCCGAGGGGCTTGGTGTAGGCTCGAGTCCGAGCGCACGCGACATTGGAGCGGTCACGCAAGCCTTGATGGCACGCACGAACATCCGACCACCGAGCAGTATGCCAGCTGAGATGCAAACGCATTGGTTGGCCGGTCGTCAGGCCTGGGTCAAGCAGGTGCTCGAAGCTCCGGGCGCGAAACCGCCTGACGCCACTCGTGCAGAGAACTTGCTCAAGTCTGTGAAAGAGATGACTGATAACTCGGAAAGCAGAAAACCTTTTCAAATCGCTCATGGTCGAATCACCGGTTTGATAAACGCGCTTGACGCCGAGCAGCCAAAACTGACTCGCGTGTTGTCGTTCTTGACCGATCCTTTTGATGGTCTCAACAATCGGCGTGTGATCTTCGGCGAAAGTATGCCGGCAAAATTGAATGAAATTCTGCTCGATCAAGAAACTATCGGCAAGATCTTCTTAAACGAGCATCCCACTCTCGATGATGTAGATGTGGTCAATATGTTGAAAGAAGCTCTTCTCGATCGTAAGACCGAAGTGATGGCTCAACATGATGCCATGTACGAAAGACAATTCCACGAGATGGAAGCTGATGTCGCCGGAAATAAAACCTGGGCGATTATGTCGAGTCATGCAAAGGGCACAGGCACTGGGCTTGCCATGACGAATGCCGTGGTGCAGGCCGATCCATCCGGACGTTCTAGGGTACTGGCAGCACCGGATGTGGTGAACAAACCGGAAGTGATTAATCGGCTCAAGGACAGCCTCGCTGAAATCGAGAAGTCTCCAGGCTCGCTTTCAGAACTTGATGTAACAGCATTTAAAACGCTAATCGCCGACTATGAAGCCGGCAAACCGGCCGCAATCAAATCAGTGCATGATGCGCTCGACTTGCCGGTGTCGAAAGATTTGATCAGTGAAACTGTGAACGCTGAGACGGCTTCTAGACGGCAATTCCCCGCAAGCGATAGTGCCTCACTCCTCTTGCCGAAAGATGGTATATCTGAAGTGGTGGCACGCGATGTGCCGCCGGTCGCTGATCCTGCGGAAGTTTACAAACAGCTGGAAACGCGCTTGCGAGAGCGCCTGTCGAAGAACCGCTATCTGGGCAACGACCTGGCTGGTCTTGATATGGTCAAGACGTTCGGCACATTGCCGGGTGGAGATTCTGTCGCTTACATTCATAATCAAAGAGTGGTATTGGGCCGCTATCTGTTGGCCAGACCGCAGCTCGCCGACTCGGTTCTCGGGCACGAGAGCACGCACGCCGGCACGTGGTTGCCGATTGTGATTGCCCAAAAGCTCGAAGCTCGCATGTCCTCTAACCTTCACTCACGCCGCGAAATTCAACTGACAGGCATGCGTTTGTCACCACAAGATGAAAGACGAATCGATCAATATGTCGGAAGCTTATCACCGGGTAAAGCGAGACAGCTTTTCGAAGTCGGCAAACAGCTTTATAGAGAAATGAGCCAGGCACAGCGCCTTGCTTCTAGAGTAGGCGATGCTCCGGTAGAGAATACTGTGGACCGAACGCAAGCCTTCCTCGAATACAAGTTCTGCGCTGACGAAATCAGAGCAGCCGTTCTTGGTGAGAACGATCCTGTCCAAGACGCATTCCTGCATCAGCTCACTCAACTCGATCCAACGGCACACCCGGCTCAGTTCCGTGATGCACTCGTCGGCTATCTCCGACATTTAAAGGGACAAGTTGGTTTGTCCGACAGTGTCTCAATCGAGAAGATCGGTCAATACTTCTCGGAAATGGAACCAAACAGAATTCCGCGACCGGTTGTTCCGGCTATTGATGGCGACGACATTAGTGCTGCTTTGCGAACCGGTGCAGAACGCAGCCTTGAATTGGCCAAACGCACTGCCACCGAAGGCGATACCGCCAGAATATCGATCGATCAGGTTGCCGAAGTCAATAAACCTAAGATGATGGAGTTTCAGGAAACTATTGCGGCGCCTTCCACCGAAGCCAATCTGCGCGCCCGTCTCGCCCAGCAGACCAGCGAGTGGAAACCGATTTTGGAAACCTATGACGCTCTGATGCACAGCGAGCGCATGGTCGAACACTCCCGACTTCAAGAATCACTGAATCGTCACGTCGAGGACGGTGAGCAGTCCGGTCACGAATGGAATCGTTTGGCAACCAAACATAGCGCTGAATCAGAACAATACAAGGCTGCTCTGGAACCTGAGATCGCCGCTCGCAGCAGGCAAGTGGAAGACATCATCAATGCTGCCTTGCAAGACAGCGGTCTGCCACCGGTGACGGTGCATGCCGGTTCGCAAACCGATCCACAGTATCAGCATGGCACCGGTGTGATTAATGTATCGGTAGAACAACTGCTCGGGCGCTCGCTCAATGAGATTGTTGAGAGCGTGAAAACTCAATACCGATCTGCTATCGATGACCGCGCCATAGTCGCTGACATCATTGATGACGCCACTCTGGGCAGAACCATAAGTGGTGACACTGAATCTGCAATCAGACGAGAATACAGAAACAGAACTGGTGCCGATCGGAATCTTGAAAGCGGCGAATTTATCGATCTGACCGGACGACGGATTGAGGCTCAAACGTTTAACACGCTTACGGAAGCGGTGCGGGTGCGTTTGACCGGCTCCGCTGACTTGTTGCCTGCTGACGGCTCGCTGGACGCAACATCGCTGACCGGGCATCGACTATCTAATGATGAATTCAACGCTCTGTCCAATGATGTACGAAGACAGATCACCGGTCGCGAACTCAGTCAAACTCTGTATAGACAAGCTGTCGATGCGCATGCTGTTTACAATCAAAGTGAAGCTGTGGTCGAAGCTAAATCGCATGCGCGTAAACTGAGTACTGAGGCGGCTGAAACCACTTCTGGCAATTTACGAGTCGAGGGTCTGTCAGCCCAGACCGCCACGCTGGACCACGCTCATAATATACTTCTCAGACCCGGTGGCGTTGAAGAGTTGTTGCTGAACTTGACGACGGCAGATGCGCAACTACATGCCGGTAATCGCTCTGTCAGCGGCTCGGCGCTCCATCAAGCTCTCTTTGGCGATCAACCAATACCGCCTGAGCTGGCCTCTATAATTTCTGAATTCCAGAAACATCAAGCCTTGAAGTCTGGTACTGCAGGCGGTATCGGACGTTTTCCCGCTCGTCCTGCCCGCCGGAGCGTCAGCACATGGACCTCTGATTATTCCAGGCAAGCACAAGACGCGTTCTACCAGGTAGCCAAAGGCCGGTTGATTGAAACGACTTCTGCGTTAGAGTCGGCAATCGCCGGCAATAAGCCGCCTAAAGCGCCGGATGCTGCTTTGACCGGCAAGGAAGTCTTTGATGCCAAGGCACCATCGAATCCATTTAAGGAAGCGATTCTAAAATCGAATTTCTCCGATCCATATGATCGAAACATCAATATGGATCTCTCGATGGAATACAGTTGGGCTCTTCCAGGTCGCGATACTCTTTCTGCGATTTATGATTTCGCCGGTAAATCGGGAGTCGTCGAAGTCGGTGCCGGTAAAGGCTATTGGGCTCACATGTTGCGCCAGATGGGCATCGAAGTGACGGCGTACGATTTGTATCCTGTTGATGGTAGCGCACAAAATATTTATCACAACGGCCGAGGATTTACGGAAGTCACCAAAGGCGACACCACCGATGTGGGCAAGCATCCCGACCAGGCCTTGATGCTTTGCTGGCCGCCACCGGGCGAACCGATGGCGCTTGACGCACTCAACACGTATGCTGCCGCCGGTGGCGATAAGCTCGTCTTCATCGGTGAGCGTCCTTACGTAGGCCAGCCTGACAATGTGCAGACCGGCAACATTGAGTTCCACAATGCCCTAGATAAAGATTGGCTGCTGACGAAAGTGGTGCCGGTTGAGCTGCTGCCGAACGGTATGACACTCAATCGCAACACACTTTATTTATACGAACGTAAAGGCATCACCGCGAATGACGCAACTGTCGTGAAGCCGCTCGATGGCGACGTGAAACCGGTCTCCGCAGGTTCCGAAGCCACTGCGAATCCAACCGACCGCACTGTCGACCTAACCACCGGTAGCACTACCGGTAGAACCACCGACAGAACTGCCGAACGCACAACCGATCGCACCTTTGATTCCGCTAATCAAACCTTCGAACCAAGAGCGATATTTGAAACTCCACCGCCACGCAATGGTAGTGCCAATGGTGACAACTCATTCGAGCTTCCTCAGTTCAGAACTCAGACTATCGATGACGTTGCTGCCCAAATGCGTGATGGGATGGAGCGTTTGCAGGTTACTTGGAAGGCTGGTCCAGACTTGTCTGCCTACGTGAGGGCGGAGCAAACTTTCGCCGGTTTGATGGCAAATAGACTGGCCGCGGCTAAATCCCCGACCGAAAAAGCGGCGCTCTATTCACGCTTGATCATGGACGCACAGAGCCTCGACGCGACCTCGTTGCAATACAACGATGCGCTGTCAGCGGCATGGCGCACCGTTCAACAAGAGACCGTTAATCTAATCGAGCGCCGAGTCACACCGGATGAAGCGATAAAAACTCGCCGTTCTGAAATTCAGACTCTGGTCGATCAAACCGCCGAAAAACTTGGCGTGCCACCAGCCGCAGTGCAAGTGGTCCCCACGCTGGAAGGCAATCTACCTGTTTTTGACAGTGCTCAAAACGTTCTAAGAATTAGCAGAACGAGCCTGGCTTCACCTGCCGATTTGAAGCAACTGACCGTCAACCTGGCTGCCCAATACATCGCTCAGACTTCTCAAGATCACCTGATCGTCAATCATCTCGCCGATCGTATGGCGCTCTCCGCTCAGCCCACTCATGAGAATCTGTTGGCGTTGCGAACCGCCGTTCTAGAAGCTACCGGCGTTCACCATAATGACGCCGAACAAGCGATGCCGTTGAAGCGTGTGAAAGAACAGCTCGACATGAGAAGAGCTTTGACGTCGGACGAGAAAGTGCACGCTGAAGTTCTGCTCAACTCGCGCTTGATGGGTCAAGATGGACAAGCGACCGCGCGTTTTGAAGCTCTCGATCAACAGTTTAGATTTGTCGAAAGTGAATTGCACAGAGTAGGAGTGGACTCTAAAGCAGCAGCCTCAATGGTCGAGTTGCTGCGCTCCAGCGCCGACTATAGAAAGTTGGTGTTTGGTGAAGCCGCTATTGACGCTTTGCCTGCCGATGTTCAACAACTACTTGCCGCGCGTGATCTGGGAGATGATGGTCAACGAGCAGTGCTCGCCGCCGCACTCGACCGCCGGTTGGGATTTGCTGATGGTTCGACCGACGGTAGTATCAACAGAGAAAAACGTTTAGCGGCTCAGGGCTACGAGAACGCAGTGCATGAGATTGAGCGCGCTCGTGTCGCACGTGTCGCAGCTGAGTCTGTCACAACGCCAGAGACGCTCCTTGCAAAACTAGGTGATGCCACCAGAACTGGTGCCGACACGTTATTACGAGAATCTCAACCAACCCTCGACAAACCAAGCGAAAGTGACAGGACCGGCGTCGGGCACAAATTTACACCGTTCGAAGCGATTAATTTCGACGGAATGAAAGGAACCGTGATCGAGAATAGCGAGAACGGTGCCTTGTTGCTCTTTGTGCCAGGTGCCGTCAAAGATGATGGTGCTACCGGTTTTAACCCGCCTGATGACTTGTTGACAAATACCAAACGCTATAAAGCATTGAAGGTAAGCAATTTAGCTGGTGATACCATACGTGATGTCACCTATTATCAGGACACCTCAGATGGTTCGTTCTTTAAAGTCGAGGCAACCTTAAACAGAAACAAAGGAATGCGTTTCCCTGCTGAGGAAATAGTTTGGGGCCACACTGGAGAAGTAACCAGGAGACAAGCCGAGCCGAGCGTTTTGAAGCGCATTCAACGCATAAAAGACGCCGAAGAAATACTTTTGCGGATTGCCGACCGACCAGAACATCTTAACGAACGTTTTGAGGATCTGACTGCGCGTTTGTTACCGGCACCAGCTGAGAAAATCCCGATGCGTGAGCTGCTGCCGGAATTTGCTCGTGCCTCATATGATGAGATTCTCTGGTTATTTAAGCATCACAACATCACAGACCACATCGGTTTCGAAAAAATGATGTTGACACCGGAAAGAGACGCTCCGATGACCGTCTATAAAGTAGCCGGCAACGATCAAATCAAAATTTATGTCCCCGATTCAAAGCTTGAATTGCACGAACGCATTCGCGTATTGAGACGTGACGCTCAGTCCAGCGATCCGGAAGTAAGGCAGATCGCGCAAAAAGAATTTGAGTCAAAACTTCGGTACGCGAGCGAAGTGTTGCCGGAAGACCTCGTCGCACAACTCATGGCGCTGCCTGACGGCGGACGCTCCATCAAGAAAATTGTTTTGTCTGACAAGCCGAGTCAATTTGATATGTGGCGCACTTATGAGTTCCGACATAAGCAAGACGAGCGCTTTAGATCGGCTGCTACAGCCAATGGTCGAGATGGTGAGATCACCTTCTACCCTAGTTTCAAACTCGATTCGTCTTCCATGGCTTTAGATGAAATCCTCAGCCACGAATGGTCGCATATATTAGAAGAGACAGGGAAAGATTTCAGACGGTTCTTTAACGACGCCCTCGATATGGAACGCAAATCCGATAAAAGATATCATCACCGACCATATGCTTCATACAATGGCAATGAGGACTGGGCTGTTCACCTGGGCGAAGTATTCCTGGCTAAGGACGCCGACCCATTCCATGTCATGATTGGAGCGGTGCGTGAAACCGATTCCAGCCACAAAGTGGTATTGATGGCGATGGCACTAAAAGATTCCATGGAGAAGGCGAGCCAAGATGGAGTCCATATGGCCGGCGAGACCGAGATTAAAGCACGCGTTGACTATGCGCTGGAAAAACTTCTTCCGTGGTCGAAACAACGGCTATTGGAAGTAGTCTCCAGCGACAATGACTATGACCTCATGTGTTCTGCAGCCAATGTAATTCGTTTGATTGGTGATACTGAAGCAGCTCGACATATCTTCGAGCTGGTGAAAAAACCTGGCACGAACCATCTAAGGCTTCGTCTTGAAGTAGCTCAAGAGCTAAACAACGACACCATTCCGGATCATGTCTTCCTGGATCTGCTCGACTCGAATGGTCTGAAGCTATCTGTGGGAATCAACGAGGCTCTGTCGAGCAGGACGCCTAAGTCCATCCAGGATCTGGTGTTCCAGAAATTCGAAGATGGAACCTACGTTAAGATCGCCAGAGAAGGAGGCTTGCCCGACGCCAATGCTAATTTTGTCACCGCCGTTATAACTTTGACGCACGATGTTCCGCGACAAGCAAAGCTGCTTGAGTCGATGATGAAGCATATGTCCGATACTCCCGAGATGAGCCAGACAATGCTCGCCTGGCTTGCCTGGGATGCCGATGCACCAATGATGAATATGGCAGTGCGTGAGCTAGGTAAGATGGAAAACCATTTGCCGGTTGTCGAAGACAAATTGCGCGACATAATTAAAGAGACCCGGCATCCAATGTTTGCTGGTGGACTGGATAACCCGGACATCCAAATAATCAAACAAATTCTAGCCAAAATCGACGCCGCGGCGGCCGCCAGGAGCAAGGATGACACATTACAACCGGCTCTCGCGCGTGGTGCGGGTAATGATCGGGTGACTGATTTATCTCGAGTCGGTTTACAACCCGATGGTACTGCAGATGGTATTGAATCAAATGGCACTGCTCGCGGTGCCCGATCCGATGACGCCGAAATTCCGCAGCGTAAATTCGAAGCATTCTCTCCTGAAAGATTAGAAGACTCGCCAGAGAAGCTCCTTCAAGCTGATCCTGCACCTGCGGTTTTGAACGCACTTAAGCGCTGGTTCACGCGGACCTCTGTCACCGATTTACCTCCGGAAGCGAATATCGAAGTCCTCCTTACACGACCGGTGCAGCCTGTCGAAGTTCCGCCGTATAGCCCCGGAATGAGTCAGGCTGACTTGATGCGTGCAACTGAAATCCCAGTTGAGCGTACCAATTTAGAACTCGAAGCTGCTCGTCTGCCCAAGCCGGACGAAGAAATTAGAAGCGTTCAAACCGCCAAAAAGAATGTCGATACAGAGGTCAAAGAGAACGAAAGTCAGGATGCATACCTCAGTCGCGTATCTGAAACCGTCAAGGTTGAAGCTTTAGTCTATAGAGTCGGAGAGGGTGTAAACCAGGTTCAGGTCGTGGTCGAGAAAAAATTTGCAGCACGCCTGGATGAAGTGCGGCAGCTCAGGATACAAGCTGATCGTGATCCGCAACTTGCTGCGACTGCACAGGAACGTCAGAACATCGAGAAAGCCAGACAAGCTCTCGAGCACCACCCTCTGAGCCGCACTGTTCTGCCTGAGGACATTTTGCCGCATCTCAGAGATCTCCCGGTTCTGGTCAAAGAAATTGTTTTGCAGCCTGAATTTAGTTCTGGTGATAAATGGCTGCAGAAAGATTGGAGAGCGAATTTCCAAACAGCTGCCGACGCCAGTCATTCGGTCGGGAGAATTAGATTTTATCCCGGCATCCACTCGGACAATGTCGAGTTCTTGTACACCACGACGCGGCATGAATGGTCGCACATTCTCGAAGGCTATGCCTCAACCGAGCGCGAGCGTTTTGATTCGGCGGCATTAGTCGAGAAAGGCGGTTGGCATGTTGATGGCAAGGACGGTTATTCGACGTACAAAACCTGGGAAAATTGGGCGGTTCACTTCGAAGAATTTTTGCATCGAGACGGCGCGAGATTCTGGATCCTGGCTAACCAGGCGCCAGTTCGCACGGTGCCGATGGCTCAAGCTTTAGCAACAGCGCTTGATAAAGTTCCGGAAGCTGACCGTGGACAGGCTCACCTTGCGCTCCGCAATCGGGTCGCCTTTGTACTCGATCAAGACGGACCGGTGATGAAGGCTGCCACCCGGGCAGTGATCCGAGCTTTGAAAGGCGACAATACCGAGGCTGCTTTAGCAGCGGCTACATTCATGGAGGATTATCAAAATCCTGAAGTTTTTGCCGCGATGAAAACAGTTGCGTTGAGTACAAAAGATCGTGCTCTGGCTGAAAGTGCAGTTCAATACCTCTATTTGTGGCCGAAAGACACTGAACAGCTGCGTGATACTTTGATTGAAATTGCCAATTCAAAAACTCCGGCTGCCGGACTTGCTGCCAAAAAGTTGATGTTTACAGACGGAGGGTTCGACGAAGCCAGCCGATTGCTTCACGACGGCACATTGCTGGACCTCTATAAGACCGGCGTCATGGAAGATCCCGAGCCCATCGTTGCTATTCTTCAGCGCCAGAGTGAGCCAGGAAAGCCATTCCAGCACATCCTCAACGATCTGCAAAACTTCGGAGACGGTAGTCACTACCGCCAGATGATCAATGAACTGGCGTTGATGCCTTCCTTCCGAAGTCATTGTTTGGAGAGAATGGCTGAAGCACTGCACGAAGATTATTTCATCAGGTTAAACGGACTACAGCTCAGAGATCCTGAGGAGCAAGCCCTGGTCACTAAACTGATGTTGGAACTGGATCGAATGCGCGATCCGCGTTCTGGGTACAAACCGGAAGGCACCACTGACGGTATCGGAGTCAAATACGAGGAAGAAGATTTTGTAGAACTCGAGAAAGTTCTGGACAACGATTGGTCTCACGATCGCAAAGTTAAAGAAGTCTTCTATGAGGAGATTCGTGAAGCGGTTGGTGGCTTGGCTAATGCCGTGGAAGCAGACGTGAGCAAATTTGAGGTTTATTCGAAGGTTGCTGAAGAAATGCTCAAAAATCTAGACCACATTAACTTCGCCAGCGTTGTGGATGTGAAAGATTACGCGCTGTTGTTGCGCCAGAGCGCAGAGTTCGAGGAGAATTTTAGCCGCAGAGACGCCTTCCGCGAGGCCGCTCGAATATTGGAAGGGAAGCTCGAGCGGTTTGAAGAAATCGAAACCAGAATGAGCCAGATCAAGGATGGAGAGTTAGTTAGTGAAGGGGCGTCGTTTAAAGAGGGCGATCAGACCTGGTCAGTTGGCGAGGTTGTAGGCGGGCTCGTTGTCTTGAGAAACCTGGATGCACCGCGTGATCAAATCGAAGGCGGCATCTATCTCGATAGAAATCGGCACCTTCTCGATAAACGAGGACTGGGCTTAGATCCTGAGCGATTCGTGCAGTTGAAGTTAGTGGAGGATCCGACGGACAGATTGCCTGGCGATTCGTCGGCGGCAGACCAATCACCACAGGACAAACTATTTCTCGATCTGAGAAACCAAAAAATCTATCGCTTAGGTTCGATGGACGGTTTGCCCGAAATTATTACAGAACTGCAGCCGGAGCAGTTTCGCGTATCTTCGTTCGGAAAAACCGCAATCGCGTTGTTGAACGAACGGATTAAGCCTCAATCAGGTGATACCGCCGGCAGCGCTGATATCGTCAAGCGTGACATTTCACGTGATACCGTCAGAGGTGGCAACCGAAAATTGTCCACGCCGTCGGATCAAGTAAGCGAAGCCAAACCGATAATCGTTCCGCAACCAACTGCGTTGGCAGATCCACTAATCACGCGCAGTTTGGGTAGCGAGCTATGGGAAGGAACGAAGTACGAATTGCGCGATCGCAACGGCGCACCGGTCATGCGCGACGGGCAAAAAGTTTATCGAAACGACGACAATTATTGGGTCAGCCCGAACAATGAAGTTGCCGCGGCAATGGACGGGCTTGGCGGAAACGCTGGCAGCGATATCGCGTCACACATCGTTCGGCAGCGATTGGAAAGTAATTGGTCCAGGTATCCTCATGGTGGCACTGAAGACGAAGCTCGCACCTGGTTGCGAGAATCGTTGATGGAAGCGAACGAAGAAATTCGACAAGTGCGCGCCATCGCATCAAAATCCGGAGGCAGCTATGTTTATGGCGCTAGACCGGATGGAACCGAAATGGTGGCAGGCACTCGAATCGCCACCACCGTTGTCGCGAGCGTCCGCCATGGAGATAAGCTGCTAATCGCGGCCGCCGGTGATTCCAGAATCTTCAGGCTGAGAGAAGGTCGGCTTGAACAAATGACTTATGATGATACCGCGCCTGGTGCGCCAGGTCATTTGATTTCCAATGTGCTCGGCAGATCGACTGCGAAAATCAATGAAAGCACAGTCGAATTGAAGAGCGGCGATCGATTCCTGATAGCAACAGATGGTTTGGAAACTCTGACTCGCGATGAGATCAGAAAGATTATGATGAAAGCTGGCTCCGCTGAAGATACCAGTGCGGCTTTATTGGCAGCCGTAAAAGCCAAGGATAAGCCGCATCAAGATAATGTCACGACGATTGTGTTCGACGTTTCCAGGGCACCGGATAAGGTGGCAACCCCGGTTGATTCCGGTTCCGCATATCGCGTCGAATTCAATGAGCGCATGTTTAAAAATCCACAAGATGTTCTGGTTTTTGGCCGAAAGAACGATATTGAAACCGATAACAAACTGATCAGTCGCGAGCAATTCTATTTGCGTCGAGACAACGATGGCCAGGTGTTGATCAAAGAAGTAGAGGGGCGTAAAAACCCGACCTATTTAAATGGAATGAAATTGGGCAGCGAGTGGACTCCGTTCAATTCTGACGATCAACTGTCGATTGGTGCGCCAATCGGAGAGCAGTTTAAGGTCGGTGGCAAAAGTTACGACGCGATTCGACTAGATCTGGAAGTGAGTGAGCGCTCTGCAAATGGTCAGAAGGCGCGATTCAAGCTTAGCGACGTAATCGCAAATTGGCAGGCTGGTCAGGTCGACGGGCTGCATACCCTCTCACGTGTGCTGGCTAAACTGCCTCCGAACGGTCAGGAGAATATCGTCAACACGACCGAAGCGCGGCTGCTCTCCACGCCGCATCTTCGGACCGAGTTTTTGGTAGCGACCGCAAGGAATCTAAACTATAGTATCGAAGCCCGTCGAGCCGCGCTTACGCATCTGGCGGTTTATGCGCCTGGCGACCCAGCCACGCTTTCTGCGCTTCGGACGCTTGCCACTGACGCGGATCCAGTGGTTCGGGCGCTAGCTGCCAACGCATCAGATCCGGCTTATAGAGATGCTACCGGACGCATGCTCACTCCATTGAAGCGAGCGTTGGCACTGGAGAAAGAAGGTCTCTCCCTCGCCAAGAACGGCTTGGGAAGCGATATCGCCGCTCGATTCCGCGACCTGGCCGATCGCATACGAGCACTAAAGTAGTTCACGTTTCGGTCTTTCAATTATTTCAAGTCCCAGCAGGCTCTTCTCCTTGATGGAACAACGAGGTTGCCGTGGCGTCTCTTGGTAAGTCAACACCGGAGAGAACTCTCGTGCGCTCCTCAATTTTACCTTTGATAGTTTCTTTCATTACTATTTTCAACTGCGTACCAAGTGTCGCGGCGCAGTCGTCATATAGATTACAGCGTCCGTCGGGCAGTCAGCAGAGTTCGATTCAGCAAGATTTTTCCAATGCGCAAACTAATCCGGCGCAATCCAACTATTCAAATGCGCCGCGATCCAGCTACGCAGCACCGCAAAGTTATTCAAGCTACTCGCAATCCAACCAGTCCGCAGCGCAGCAAAATTCCGCGGGCACAACGCAGTTTACTGTACGACCTGCAACACCAGCAGCTGCCCCTGTCGCGCCATCCGAACCTTTGTTTGGAAAAGCCGATGCTATGACTTTCGGAAAATCTCTTTTACAGGGTTTAACCGGAACCAGTATTCAGAGGCAATCACCCTTTGTCGGAACTGTTCGCGATTCATTTGTGCCACCACAACGCCAGGCATACATTCCGCCCCAGCAGTCGCTTTCTGGTGGTGCCTATGCCGTCGCCAGTGTCGCCGAGTTAAAGCGAATCAGCAACAGAGACGTCGTAATCATTATTGATAAGTCGGGCAGTATGAGTGAAGCTGATTGTCCTTCGGACAACATGCCGGCGACAATGTCACGACTCTTCTTCGGAATTCCTTCGCCCCACAGTGGCGCTATCACCCGGTGGGAATGGTGTCAGCGTCAGACGACGCATGTCGCCCAACAATTACAACGCATGCCTGGCAACAAGATCAAGTTGGTACTATTCGATAGCCGAGTAACCGAATTTGATAACGTTTCTATCAGTGCAATCTCGGGTATCTTTCATCAGTACCGGCCGAATGGCAGTACCAACGCCACTAAAGCACTCAAGACCGTATTCCAAGATTATCTCGATCGCAAAAAACAGTTTGGAAATGTGAAACCATTGTCGGTTGTGTTCATCACCGATGGTGCCCCATCAAGCCCGACTTCTCTCAAAGATTTGATCGTTGAAACGAGCCTGAAGATAAGCAATCCTAACGAAATCGCCCTGAGTTTTTTGCAAATTGGGAACGATGATGATGGCGCTCGACTTCTACCCGAACTCGACTTCAATATGGTCAATGAAGGCGCGCGCTACGACATAGTCAGCAGCCGCAATTTCGCTTCAGTGTCGAGAACCGGCTTGTTGAGAGCTCTTCTAGATACGGCGCGCTAGTTCGAATCGTCACTTCGAAACGTCGGTTTAAAACGTCACTTCGAAACGGTATCACGCTCAAGTACTTTTATTTATATGCGTTTTCAGGTTTAAGAACCAGGCGGCGATTATCGACGAGCCCTGGTAATGACGTACGCGATTACTCCGACGACGACAGGCAACGCGCCTGGAATCCAGGCGGCGATCATTGGCGACAATCGGTTGTTATCGCCCAGCGAAAGACAAGTTTGCTGGACGACAAAATAAGCCGCCACGACGACACCGATGTACGCCAGTGGCCAGTAAGTTCGTTTTCGCGGCGTGGCTATGCATAGTGGCAATGCGGCAAAGGCAAGAAGCAGGCACGAAATCGGTTGGGATAGCCGACGAAGGTATCGCAGCATCACCACATTCGGTACCGGCTCTCCTTTGGATTCCAGCTCGTCAATCTGTTTCTTCAGATCTGAAGTTGAGAGTTCCGTCGGAAGTGGAGTTCGATGCTGAAGTTTTTCAGCAAAGCGTCCAATCGCATCGATAGTGAATCTTTGGAAGTGTGAACTTACTCTTCTGGTTTCCGTTGCCGACAGTTCATAAATGTAGCCATCTTCGAGCTGCCATTGCCCATGATACCAGTGGCCTCTTTTAGCCCAGATTATCTTTGGAACTTTTGTCAGAGACATGTCGAAAATTACGACGTTACTGAGGCTCTTCTCCTCGCTTCTGCCAGCAACCAGTATGTTTTTCAAGCGTCCGTCTTTTGATTTGTCGTCGTGCTGGAGAAAAGTGAGGCACGCTTCGCTTCTTGGAAGATTGGAGTTCAAAGCACCTGTGATGAGAAGTTTGTTGGCGAGTCGTCTGGTTTCTGGCACGATTGAATCGCTAAGGACATACGACACAACCGCGGCCATCACTGAGATTAAAACGAACGGCCGTATAATTCGCATGGTGCTTGCGCCCGCGACGGAGAGAGCGAGCACTTCGTAATCAAACGTTCGTCGCCACAAAACTAATCCGGTTGACAGCAAAACGCCGGCCGGCAAGCAGTACACCACAGTGTTAGGGAGCTGCAAGCAAGTTATCAAAAGTGCTGTGCTGGACTCGATCCCGAGGTCACAAATCAGCATGATGATTTTTTGAAATTCGTCGGTGGCAAAGAAAATGCCTGCCACCATGACGATGCCTATTACCAGCAACTGCCAGGATTCTGAAATGGTGGAGCGATCGAGAATTGAGAACATCTAGCGAAACCATCTCACAAAAGGTGTGATGTCTGTTCTTCGCGAAGTGCTTCGCGAGAGGACCTCCTCTTGATGAGGTTTGGTGCGCCCCAATATTCGACCAGACGGTGCGATGATCGCTGACGGTCCTGTTGTGGTCGAGAATGATACCGATCTTGAGGTTTCCGCTGCGCGCATTACTGAAAATGCGATCAGTTGTTGACCGACGTTGGGTGAGTGAAACCAGGTCGTGTTGCTCAAATCGGTGATGATGTCCGCGCCATCTCGAACACTATCGTTGACCAATTCTGGTGATACCACTTCAAGGCAGATCGCTACACCTGCCGATCCTCGGTTCAATTTTATAACGTTAGCAGCGGTTCCAGGTTGTAGATTACAACGGTTCGGCGAGCTCGTCGCAATCAGGCCTTGAACACCATAGTCTGCTAGCCACTGGGGTATGAATTCGCCGAATGGCACCAGGTAACGTTTTCGGTATGTTGGTTCAACCGCCCGGCCTGCGCTGGTCAGACCGCAGACTACGTTGTACGTCTTCTTGCCTTCCCTTTCTAATGCACCGATCAACCAATCCTGGTTTTGCGATTTCGACAATGTCAAAAGCAAATCGAGAATCGCTTTATTCTCATTCAAACTGATAGGCAAAACCCATTCAGTCCAAAGGCAGATGCCCAGAGGCGCTCGTTCTGACATTTTTACATAACGGGTGACGACGTCAGCAGAGCTGGCACCATGAATGGTGCCAGCCAAGTTGCCCTGCAGTATGGATATGACTACAGGTTTTTCTTCAGCTTCTGCCGGGTTTAAAACGGCGTTATGACCATAGGTAAAAATTACTGCGAGCAGCATTGTAACTACGGCGACGCTGGCTATACACTCACGATTCGACGGATACGGCGCCATCTTCAGTATTCCATTGCCATCAACCACTGTGGTGGTTCGTCGCATCAAAGTTACGAAGACTAAAAACAATGCCGTATTGCACATGACGATTGTGGCACCAATCCCGATACCACCAATATATTTTGCGATTTGGAGGAGTTCGATGTTTTGGTACTGAGAGTATTCCAGCATGCTCCAAGGTATGCCGACGAAAATCGGGTGATTGCCTAATTTATTGAAGAGCAGCACCCACAACAGTGGTAAGGCAAAAAGAGTAGGCAATGCATCGCTTCTAATCGAATTGATTTTAAGAGGAATCTTTCTTGCAATAATCGCAAAGACACCGAATATGGTGCCCTGGTGGAAGCTGGCGAATAGCCACCAGAATGTTGCCGTCAGCGCCGTGAACTTTGGTGAGAACCAGGCCCAGGCTGGGTCTAGAGTAAGGAACCAATGCAGGTAGACCATGTTGTAACAAGCGCCGAAAACAAAAGCGCGAAGGCACGCAGTCTTAGTTGAGCGGGCAGAAAAAATAAATGCGAATAAAGGGGCAACGCCAAACCAGGCTATGAATCCTTGATCGAGACCAGGAGCCGATAGCCCGAGAAACGCGCCGGCGATTGCGCACATCGCCAATGCAGGAGTTTGCGTTCTCCAAGAGCTTTTGGTCTTGCGACCAAAATTTTGAAGCTGACTGCTTGTCTCTGTGCGGCTGAGCGTTGATACAGTTGAATTTGAAGACGCGCTGAATTCGTCCGACCAGTTGTGAGCTGGGTTATCGGCGAGTGCGATGTTTTCGAGTTCAACAACCGTTGGCACAAACACACCATTGTCATGAGGCTGAGAAGGTCGGCGGCAAAGCAGCAATTATCCGGGGTTTTGCCCTGGTTATCATGTGATTAAGAAAGGGTAATGCAAGAAAGGGTCTGCGAGTACTTTAGAATAGTGGGCGGCAGCATCTGGTTGCGGCTTCGTTGGTTTTCAAGCCCTGTTGTCGTAACTACGAAACTAGATGTTGGTTTCTTACTAAGTTCTAGGCATGGTGTATTAAATGAGACGTTTATTGCTCTTAAGTCTTAGCTTGCTGATGATGGCTGCGGTTGTTCCTGGCACAGCAGATGCAGGCAACGGAAAAGACAACGAGACCATTCAATCGCAGCAAGACCTTTTGGCAGCACTGATCATTCTCGCTCAGCAACGCAGGCAGGGGAATGCGACGCCGCCTCCACCACCACCACCGCCAGATCGTGATAAGCCGGACCCACCGCCACCAGCTCCGGAAGCCGGCCCGCAAGGCCCCGCCGAAAACTAGAAGTTGAAAATATATATCGCATGGCTGTCTCCGGAGTGAATCTAGAGATAGCCTTGTTGTTGCTGGCTCGATCGTCCAGTCGGTCTAACGCGAGTGCAGATACTGAACCACCTTGGGATTGCCAAGCGAATGACATGCATGCCTGTTTATCGTGATCGTTCTGATTGGCGCAGCTCCGAGCAGAATTGAGTTCAACTACCTGCTTCTCTTTCCTGCCATTCTCGAAGGTGTCGGTGCTTTCTTCTGATCGTCATCACCGTCGTTGTCCGGCACGAGATTCGTGGCGTTACTTGCCGTCTCGGCAGTTGTTCTAGCGACTTTCGACCTGGATGTCGTAGTGGTGGTGGTTTTCACCTTGGCGGTCGGTGCTATGCCTTTCTGAACTTTGGTTACAGGCGCGATTCCCTTCTGGATCCCGGTCGCCCCACCCGTGACTGAACGCCCGGCTGAAGCGCCTGATGCGCCCTCAGCTGCGGCTCCAGCTGCCACTGCAGCTCTGCCGCCAGCGGAGGCATCATGTGCCGCCGCTGCTCCTAGAGCACCGACAGCTGTGGCTTTACCTGCACCGGCTGCGGCATGACTGGCTCCGATTCCCACTCCGGTGGCAGCTTTGCCCGCTCCGACTGAAGCCGCGCCTCCGACTTTCGCCGCAGAACCCGCTACAGCGGCGCCTTTTGTCGCGCCGCCAGCCGATTTGCTGACCGCCGCTGCTCCTTTGAGCAATGCCCCAAGATTAGGCCACGCCTGCGCTGGACGAGAACACGCACATGATTCCAAAACGATAAACGCTGAAAGTAGGGCGGCAGTTTTTTTCGTCATTTGCGCAATCCTCGGCATAACCAGACCCACTATTTATTTGCCACCAAAACGGTCTTTCAACCCACATATATACATCTGCTGATTAGATGTATCTAATTGGATACGGATCAAAGATTGCGTTTCTTTGCAGGAGGGCGGTGCCCGGATCGCATCCAGTGTCGAAAAAGTTCAAAACGCGTCATGAATTAGTCGCAGAGCGCTGTTACTGCAAAATCAACAACGCATCTAGCCGCCGCATCGGTTTTCCCTGTTGCGCTTTACCCAGCAACTTTACCTCAAGCCTGGAGAGGCGGGTTAACACGTCGTCTGAGTCGAACGGCTTACCAAAGGTTTTCAATTCAAGCGTTTTTATGTTTCGATACATCGTATCAAGCTTTTGACCCACGCCAGCAGGTGCACCGTCTGTGGTGCTATCTGGTGGCATCTGATCCGGCGGTTTATGAGCACCAGGGGTGGTGCCGGCCGGAGGTTTGCCAATATGCGTGACAGGCTTGCCGGTGCCTGCTCCATGGGGTAGTGCGCCTGGTGCACCAGACCGTTGTGTTTGTCCCCCTGGTGGTTGAAATGTACCAGGCTGCTGTCCGCCCGGATTAGCTCCGGTCACTGCAGGTGAGTTTAGTGGAGCACCATTGACAATGGCAAGAAGTTTTTGCTGAACAATTGGATCTTGTTTAAGCGCCAGCGCCGCTTCGTACTCGATGCGGGCCCCGAGCCGATCTCCTTGAGCAACTGCTTTATTGCCGAGATCAAGTCTGTCCTTGAATGACCTCGCATTCTTACCCATGTATTGAATGATCGTGTCGAGATTGATTTTAGTTTTCTCGTTCATAGGATCGAGCGCATAGGCTTTGTGAAACACTTTGATAGCGTCGTCTGGGCGATCTTTCAGTTGCAATCCGTAGTTGTTATACGCGATGGCCAAATTGGCTCGGGCTTGTTGATAAGTTGGATCGATTTTTAAGGCTTCTTCTAATTTCTTGATCGCCATCTCGTAGTTATTGTCGGCGATTGCCACCACCGCATTGTTGTTCAGCAAAACCACTCGCTGAGTCAGATCTTGCGAACCGGTCATATCAGTTTGCGGTGACTGTCCACTCGATAGCGTATTGTTTTGCGGTGCGATGTTGCTTTGTTGTTGTTGTTGTTGTTGTTGTTGTTGATTCTGCTGAATCGGTTTTTGATTTCCCTGATGGACCGGATTTTGATGATGAGGCGGAACGTTTGCTAGTTTTTGTCCTTGTGGCATTGCGCCTGTTGGTGTTTGTCCAGACCCGCCTGTTGCCGGTTTCGAGGAGGCGCTCTGATTTGCAGTCGCGTTCGGTTTCTGATTTTTCGGCGGTAGATTTTTCGCCTGTGTTTGGTTGGCAGGTGACTTTGTGTTTGTCGCCGGAGGTGGTTTTCCTCCCAAACTTTGAGCGGTACTGGTTAACTCCATCGGTTGAGCTTGCAGTTCTCCCGACCAGTTTCCTGATTGCGGCGACGCTGAAGAACCGTCTGGCTGCTGCGTCAATGAAGATTGATTGGACGGCGAGCCGCCGGGAGGTTGAGTCAACGATGATTGATTTGAAGAACTTCCGGGCGGCTGTGTCCATCCTGATTGAGCCGCCGCAGCACTACCGGAAGGTTGCGTCCAACCTGACTGATTTGCACTGGCAGCTATAGAAGGATCGGTCCAATCTGATTGCCCAGACGCCGCGGAATCACCGGACGATGAGCCGCCCGCAGGCTTAGTCCAACCTGATTGACCGGTGCTGCCACCAGATGATGTTGAGCCACCACTCGAATCGTTACCTTCAACTTTTAGCTCCGCCCATGGTGCCTTGCCTGCGTGAAAAATAGCAACAAACTGAATATCCGAAAGATAATTCGGCAGTGCAGGAAATGGAACAACACCGTTGATTGCGGACAGGCACGCCTGGTCGAATTCCGGCATGCCTGCCGATGTTTTAATCGATGGTGTTCCGGCCAATTGACCTGCCTTAGTAAGCGTAAAGCGAATGACTGTTTGAGAATTTTCTGCGGCTGTGGTTGGCGCGTTCAATTTTTGCCGCAAATTGATTTCAACGACCGATCGGATTTTGTCAGGCGTGATGCTGCCTGCTCCGGAATCGCCGCCGTCATTCTGCGCGATCAGAGTTTTTTTCGCGCGTCCGTTGTCTAACACCACATCGAGACTTCGTCCATATCCGATCTGGAATGAACCTGCTGCTTTGAACGCCCGCGAATTCCTGTTCAACTGATCGTTCAACTGATTGTTGAAACTGCTTGGAACTAGTTCGCTAACCGGTACTTCAAAAGCGTCGCCCGGTGCGCTTACAATCACGCTCGCGCAACATGCCGGAATCACAAGAAAAATTCTAGAGAGGATGTCGTCTTTCAATTCCGTTCCCTTTTCGTTTCTTAGAATTGCGAGTGCTCGAATTCAGTCTATCCTACTCGACCCAGAGTTCGCCTGTACGGGGTTTCAAAAGCGCGGTCTCGGCAGCAATTTCGCTTTTCTCAAAAACCGTTTTGCCGCCGGTTGTAATCGCCACGGTTTCGCGCGCATTGTCGGCTTTGACGAAACGAATTGCAAGATTGCGTTCGACAGTGGCTCGCGGCCAGCGCGTCAGCACCGATTTCTCGTTCATTAACTTGCGGCCAAATGCTAATTGAGAGGTTGCTTGTTTGTTGATGTTGCTCCGGAAATTGTTGAGTATGTCGCCCTTTTGCGAAGACTCGTCGGTCAGATCGAAGTCCGGCGTCACCACAGGTCTTACGATGAATATCAGAGCATCATCGGCTGATGTGTTCGGAACAAACTCAATCGATATCGGCTCGGCCGGATTCAAGTTTTGAAACTTGGTCGCGATCAACAAATCAAAATATTCTTTGTAAGAAATCTGAGTCGTTTGATCTGACCATGACGCCTGCTTCTCGGCAGCCAGAGCAGGTGCCACCACTACAATCATCGCACTTAAAAACGGAATAATTTTTCCGATCGCATTCACTGCTTTTTGATTGTTTCGTGTCACTCGCTTCTCCTGATTTATCATTGTGGCATCCTCAATACTATTTATTTGTCCCACTATTTAACGGGTGTTTGTTCGTTTGGAACCTCAACCGGACTTGGTGCGTTTGTCGCTGTTTTCATCTGCGCCTGAATCCAGACAAGGAAAGCTTCTCTATCTTCATTGGTCAAGCCTGCGTCCCAGTGCAGCATTTTGTAAGGCAAAATTGGCATCTCGTTGTTCTGCACGACGGTTTGGATTCGAACCAATTCCAATTTGCTGAATTGTTTTTCGCCCTTTAGATGCTCTTTCGAAAATATTATTTGCTGCTGCGCGCCATCGATATCAGCTTGAATAAGCTGGCTTGCGCCAGGCAACTTTCCATAAAATGGTTCGCTGACCATGCCCGGCGTATGGCAGTCGACGCACTTATTTTGCATGATTTTCGAAACCGGTTTGAATTCAGGAATGCCGCTTGTGACTTCAATAGTTTGTCGTTGCAAGAAAAAATTCGAGACAGGCATAGCTAAAACCAGCAGTCCGAAAATTATCAGAAAAACTATTGTGATTTTGCCCTTTGACATTGGGTTCCATTGCGACAGTGTCCGGCTAACATATCACATCGGTGCTTCCGTTACTCGTGTTGATTGATCTCAACGTTTACTATTATCCGTATTCCGGCTGCAATGCTTTGCTGAGCGCTAAAAAGAAACCGCTCCCGAAGAAGCGGTTTCCCTATTTTAATTCATCGGATACGGCTCGGGCACGTGTTCTTCACCGCACCGCGAATTACTTGATTTCGGCCTTCGACAGTCGTGCAATTCGATCATCCAACGGCGGGTGAGTCGAAAAAAGTCTGTCCATCAAACCGGACGGTTTATTCGAAATCATCAATGTGCTCGCCGTCCCTGAAACCGGCTGAATCCTTTCGAATTGCGATCGCAGTTTCATCAGCGCTTGCTTCATGTTGTCTTGTCCGGCAAGCTTGGCACCGCCGTAGTCCGCGCGATATTCGCGATGGCGCGAGAAGGCAGAGACCAGGATAGATCCAAGAAGCATAAACACAACATCGAGCACGACGCGCACCAGAATGTACGACATAGAATTTCCGCCCTGACCACTACGATCTCGCGTCACAGCAAACGCGACCGCCCTGGCGAGGAACATCGAGAACGCGTTGACCACGCCTTGCAGCAAGGTCATCGTCACCATGTCACCATTCGAGACGTGACTGATTTCGTGACCGAGCACAGCTTCAATCTCGTTTCTGTTCATGTATCCCAGAAGACCAGTTGATACCGCCACTAGTGCGTTATTTTTGCTGGGTCCAGTCGCAAATGCGTTGATATCATCCGACTGATACACCGCCACTTCCGGCATCTTATCGATACCCGCGCGGCTAGAGAGATCTTTCACGATGTTCAGCAACTCACGAAGTTGTGGCTCGCGCGTATTCTCGTCGATCATTTGCAGGTGATAACTCCACTTCGCCATTTGCTTCGACATAAGCAGCGAAATGAACGAACCTGTAAAACCCCAGAGCAAGCAGAATATCGCCAAGCTTCCGTAGTCCAATCCGGACTGTTGCAGATAAGGCTGCACTCCGAAAACTGCCATGATTACGCTCATCGAAATCATGATCAAAAAGTTCAGCGCGATAAACAAAAATACCCGTTTGACTATGTTCACGACATCCTCCCTGAGATGCGCCGAAATTTCCGGCATCCTTTCTTTATCTATAGCCAAGTTTCCGCCGGCAGTTGCCGAACGCAATATTTTATTAATGGGGCGTTAATGGGGTAACTCTAAAACCTCTATGGTCGCTTGTAAAGCCCGGTCAGTTTGCCCCGCCCCACGACATGACCAGAGAGCGCTTTATAGAACTGCTTCTTGTCGCATCCAGGTTTCAAATCAAGTTTTTTATCCAGGGCAAAAACCTTGAACTGGTAGCGATGCTCGGCGCCTTTAGGCGGCGCCGGTCCGTTATACCCAACCTTCTCGAAATCGTTGGTGCCCTGTCCGGCACCGGCTGCGATACTCGGCGTCTTCGCAATACCTTCCGGCAAACCCGCCGTCGTCGGCGGCAAGTTAAAAACGATCCAGTGAAACCACACACCGCCCGGAGCATCAGGATCTTCGCAGGTTACAGCGATGCTTTTCGCTGTCACAGGCGCCTTCGTCCAGCTCAGTTCCGGCGAAACATCTTTGCCATCGCCGGTGTGATTTATCGGAACCGACTTGCCTTCCTTGACGGTTTTGCTAGTCACCGTCAGCACCTCGACCTTCGCCTTCACCGCATCATCGGCGGCAACCGCCGAAATCGGCGCCACAAGCCAGACCGCAGCGCATAATGTCACAGCTGTTTTGACAAATTGCATTCCCGTCTCCTGAAAGATCTTTGTGATTTTAGCTTACCTGAGTGTCTTGCCCGCAAACCAGCCGATCACTCCTGATAATATGTCTCCATGTCTGCAATCGAAAATTCAATTTTGTCAGGACTAAACCCGGAGATTCGCGCCCAGCTAGAGGCGGCGCTCTCTGATTTGACGGTTACCGTTCCCGTGCTTGTCTACCGGGAGGTCCACCAACCGCTTTCGCGGACCGCAAGCAAGATTAGCGGTATGCCCGGCACCGACAATCTTGCCTGGCCTAATGACAAGAACGGGGCGCCCATGGTGTTTTGGGCTCAAATTAATCTCGAGGATTTGAACTTAAACGGTCAGTCGTCGACTCCGAAGAATGGCATTCTGATGCTCTTCGTAAGCATCGAGTACACTCTGGCTCCACCGAAAAGCCAGTCTTGGTACAAGGTTTTGTACTACCGAAACGATGAATTGGTCGAGTATAGCGAAGAAAACGCCTCCATCGCCCAACGCATAATGTCAGTCGCTGAGCTGGTTCCCGATGCCGTCAAACAACTACGCTGGAACGGCGATGTCGACAGTTTGAAGGCGAAAATTCCAGCGCTCCAATCACTGTCGCGGAGCGAACTCGACAAGGTTTTGTCCTGGCTGAAAGAAACATCCAGCAGCGCTGACGAGACCTTGAATGGCGCTCAACAAATTTGTGAATTCGATTCGGCGCAATCTCGCGATGTCTGCATCATGGCGGCGTTCCATGCCAACGGCATCACCTTCAACGAAACCCGAAAAGTCGATGTTCACTATAAACACCTTGTGGACGCGGCTGAAGAGTGGCAGGTCCTGTGGAAGCTCGGCGGACTAGCGCACGTGATGCCCGATGAGAAACGGCAGCTTTTCATCTGCATTCAGCGCCAAAATTTAATCGACCTGGACTTTTCTAAGTGTTCTGCCGTATTTCTTTAGCCGAATCGTGGAATATAAGTGGCAGCGATCAGATGACAATCACAAGTGATTGTTATTATCCTAATAGGCGGAGACTATTAGCGTAATCATGGTTAAGAGAAGAGAAGACGCAGCACAACAGGCACTCGCGGACATTCGGTGGCTCATCCAGGGCACCGAGCAGACCAACCTTGCTGCTGAACCGACAATGGATGATTCCGAGACCTATTTAGACGGTCCGACGATCATCGCGTTGTTGGAGAAAAATTTTGCAAAACTCGACCCGAACAATGACGGCATCAGTCGCGAAGAAATAATGGTCGCGCTGATGAATCCGCAGGCGTTCTCGCCGGAAGAGTATGAAGTGCTGCGACTTGTCACCAAGTACTTTGACACCATCATCAATTTGTCGGAGGACGAGGATGGTGGCGAAACCAAAATCTCTCGCTACGATATGCTCGTGCTGGAACAATTTCTCGTGCATAGCAATATGACTTTGAAAGAACTGCACGACTGGTGCGCAATGAGTAAAGCCCCTGGTGGTGCGGGTGAAGACACGATCGGTCCGCCTCCGTTGTCTGGGACGTAAGTTTGAAAAATTTGATTTGAACTGATCGAGTGAGATCAAAATTAGCATAATGAACGGTATCGCATGTGGAGTGATACTGCGTTCGGTGTGATACTGAATGCGGTGTGTTTCGCGGTGTGTTTCGCGGTGTGTTTCGCGGTGTGTTTCGCGGTGTGTTTCGCGGTGTGTTTCGCGGTGTTGTCTCGGTTTGTCTTCTCGAGGTTCGTTTGGATCGCGACGATGCTCTAGGAATCAGCGTTTCGCTTAATCCTCCTTTGTTTGGTTCTCTATTAATTCTGGTAGGTCAAAGTGTCGCTCAGTGGCGTTTTTGATGTCACCGAGCTATATTTTTTTGCCCAGTTCGTAATTCCCACACTGACAGCTTAGAACTTTAGATATTAAATAAGGGAGTTCGCCTGGATGGACTCCAATGCCACCTGAAGATCTGCCAAAGCTAAGCACTGAAAACCGCCTGGTTCGAGGTCGTTCCGACGTTGATTCGGGGCAGTCGCTGTCGCAATCGTTGATGGTCGAGATGCAGCTCAATTCGGAAAGCAAGCGGCTGAACGAAACAACTTTGACGAAACTGATGCGGCAAGCTGATGTAGTGCTCGGAGGGACTGCACAGGGCACGGTCGACAGCAGCAAACATGCTTTGACTGACCCGGCTACGCTGGTGAAATTCGGCAGTTCTGCAGTTTTGGCGACCGGCTTGACGCTCGCTCAAGGTAGAGCTGGACTGCTCAAACTTTCGGCCCAGGTCGGCTCGCTGGCACTGGCTGGCGCATTTGCCAAAGACGTTTACGGAAAAGGCGAAGAAACCGTAGCGATCATGCAGGACACCTGGAAAACTCCAGAGAATGCAGAACGTAATAAAAGGGCAATCGGCGAAACGCTCGGACCGTTCGTTGTCGACTTCGGCATATTCGGCGCTGGCGGCATGGCTGGAATTGGCGCCGGCAAAGTCGCTTCCAGGAAATTTTTCGGAACGGAAACGCCGTCTCGTGCATTTAGAATAGAACCTGAATCGACACTGGGACTGGTGGGCAGCAAAAATACAAGAATTGAACCAGGCGCCGTTCACTCAGAATCGTTGAAGCCTGGCTTGTTGAGCCGGGAACCAGGTGCGATTGGTGGCAGCAGCTCGATGGTAGCAAGACCGCTGGCGAAACAAGTCAACGTCGAAAGCGCAGGATTCAAACCGTCTGACGGAATGACGGCGACACAGATGGTGCGCGGAACGGCAGAGAATCAAACCTTAATGCCTTCTCGCGGCACGGTCGAGATCCCGGTAGTTGAAGCAGGCACTCGCGCTCCAGTGCTTCAGAAGTTTCCGGCGGAATCGCCGATAGCAAAAATTATGGAAATCGGCAGTCAGTCTGTTGGTAAAGTCGAAGTGGTGGCAGTGCGCGGTGACAAAATTGAAGCGCTGTCAGGAAGCGCTGTGTCACTGGGCGAGGGCAAACTGGTGACTAACTACCACGTTGTTGAAAATGCTTCTGACATCACTCTTTTCGATGCGCTAGGCAGACCTCATAAGGCTCACACAGTGGCGTTCGATCCAACACCGGATCTGGCAATTATCCAGTTGAGAGACCGCAGTTCTTTCGATGCTTTTTTGAGTGCGCGGTTCAAAAACAAAGAAGGCTACAAAGCACCAGATGAAACCAGTGTTGTCGCGGTCGGTCACTTCGACAGTCACAACTCCCTGACAGCATCACCGGCTGTGATACCACACGATTTGCGCCAAACGCCTCTGGACCTCCGTTTCCGTGGATCAGTTGAAACAGGCAACAGTGGTGGCGCCCTATTCAATATGGATGCTGAAGTAATCGGCATCGTCAAATCTGGTTTTGAGAATGGCAAAGGTATGGCATCGCCGACCTGGCATATTGACCGCGTCCAGCGTCATGGAGAGAAAGTGGCGCCTCCCGTGGCTGTCGGTAACGCTGTTCACACGAGCACCGTATATAGTGTCGAGAATGTCGCCGCTGCTCGAGCCAATGTATCGAAACTTTTTGACACCGCTTTAGAAGGCACCAAACCACCCGAGTTTTTTCACTCGAAAGTCAAACGAGTTGACGTGCAGGTTCCTGGCGGGAAGTCGCAAGAACTTGTTTTGCAAACACAACTTTCTCCTAACACTCGCGAAGTTACTGTCCAACCGATTTCGTTCGATGGGAAACCAATTACTGCAGAGGTAATGTGGTTCGGCACATCAGTTCCGATAGTAAGCTCACGTCTGAGTCTACGGTTCGAACCCGGTCTGGGCAAAGCCGAAATGAAATCAATAAACGACCCGCTCGACATTCTGCCAAACGCCTTCAATTACCGCAGTGAAGGAAACTATCTCGCCTCGTTGGTGCCAACTACAAAACTAGGTTCCGCTGGAATGGAACAAGCCGTCCGCTTGCATTAATTTCTGACTATGACAATAACGTTCTGAACAAAACCATTGCTGATCGCGTCTCAATAGCGCGTTGTTTAGCCAGTTGGGCTGAGGCGAGCATCGAAGCAACATTGTTTCCGTCGCTTGGAATTCCTGCAACGCCGATTCTAAATTCGTATGTTTCGGTTTCTACTATTGGTATCGTTTTGAACGCTTCCAGCAACCGCTGTGCCACCAGAGCCGCAGTCTTAACGTCTGTCATCGGCAGTAGCAGCGCGTAATCCGCGTGCTTATAATGCGAGAATATTTCAAAAGGTCGAATCATTGATTTCGTTCGACGGATCATTTCTCTCGCTGCGGCTTCCGGTAAAGGTCGCACTTCGCGATTGAAATTCATTAGTCCTTCGAAAAGCAACAAGCTGAAAGGCACTCCGGCTGCCTCATAACGAGAGAATTCTTGTTGCATAAAGAACAAGAGCGCTCCGTAATTTAAAACTCCTGTATCTGCTCTGAAGCAACCGCGCATAGAAGCTTCGATCGCGGTAAAGTCGATATCATCAGCGGCAGGAACAAGCACCGGTCGGCTTCTGGCGGGCTTCTCCGAAGGCACCAATATACCCTGGGTGATCAGTTGAAACAGGAGTGGCACCCACTCCGTTTTGTGCAGCGGCATGACCCGCAATATATCAAGCAGCGTTCGAGTATCATCGATCTGGCAGTAAAAGTTTCCTGCTAAACGGACGTCAACAGGGTGTGCCTGCAAGATCGTTTCGAATTCCACTTGCGTCATTTCCGGTCGTTTGCGAATCAGATATGTTGATGTTGTCAGACCATGTCGGTTCAAATACATGTTCTGATCGGCGAAGGTCATACCCTCGACTAGCAGCGAATCTAAACGATTTTTGATAGAGTGTTCGGCCGTGCGTTCATCAGGAAAGAAACGAAACTTGCCGTCCTGCCAGCTCAATAATTCGATCAAAGCGATGTCGCCGCTGGCACCACAATATTGGGCGTGAACCGGCCTTCCATCGTCGAAGTAAACATCCGATGTGCCATCCTGATTGCGAAGTTCCAATCGTCCTGTCATCTTGCTCATCTGAATGGATTGCAAAACAGTCGGCAATTGAACGAGAACAAGATCGCCTTGCAGGATGGCATGCGTTCCGGTTTCAATTTGTTGTTTGGTTGAAACTTGCTGTGCTGGCCTCGGAGGCGGTTGATTCGCCGACGGCTCGGGCTCTGAACGGTCCGCTAAAGCCACAGTAAGCGCTGCCACTGAAGGCGCAAGCATGTCGCCGCCATCGCTGACGATCTCAGCCATTGCGCCTTGTGTTTCGGAGTGAATGATTTGATGTATCAAAGTTACATCGGTAGACGGATAATTCCATTTCTCAGTCGGCATGCGACTCAAGGGTCCCGTCAGAAATACCCAGACCGGCTCTTCCTGCGGTGCAGCCGAACATCGCAAAATGAAAATTTCGTTTCGGTCTTCGACTAACCACTGTTGCTCTACAACCTTGCCACCAGCCTTTTGCGCATGCTCGAGCATCTGCCTGAGCAAATCCAGCTCAGGCGGGCACGGAAGTTCTTTAAACTTCAGCACTCCATTGACGAGACGAGGTCCCTCTTGCGCCCCCGCTTGCATTCGCTTTTTGAGCATAACAATCCTGCGTACTTCTTGAGGGTATATACCCAAGCCTATAATTATTTGAACTCGGTGAACACAACACGCCGATTGCGCGCGCGACCCTTCGATGTTTTGTTCGAAGCGACTGGTTTTGCAAATCCGTATCCGATTGGTTTCAATCGTTCCTCTGAAATTCCGGCGTCCACTAAAAATTGTTTGACGCTTCTGGCTCTGCGCCCGGAAAGATTGACGTTGTAGTCTTTGCCGCCGATGGTGCATGTGTGACCTTCGACCGTCATTTTTATTTCGGGATTGTCGATCAAGTATTTCGCTATCACAGTCAGAATTTGTCGGGCGAATGGTTTAAGCGTATCTTTGTCGAAATCAAACAAGATCAAATAAGAAGTGGCTTGTCCCTTGGCTTTGAGCTGTTTGATCAAATTGTCGGCTTCGCGCTGAGCTTTATTCAAGTCACCGCGGGTGCCACCACCGATCGGCTTCTTATTTAGGAATCCATCGGCATAAGTTAGTTTCAATTCGCTCCATTGAAATGGTCCGGTTCCCTGGAGCATGATTGGAAACTTTGGATTATCCAAAATCCAATACGTCCATCCCGCGTCTGTCTTCGCTCGGATAGAGCGAACGGGGAGGCGCATGCCATCAAGAATTACGGTGATGGTCTCATATCCTTCGGCGACTATCTGATGAGGCAACGGTTTCATCTCGCGCTTGTAGACCAGCGGACTATCGGGACCATCAAGTTCGAATGGTGTGACTTGACCGCTCTTTATTTGATGATAAAGAGAGTCAGATATTCTGACGATACTCGAAAAACCAATCAGTGCCTGCGCTTCATTAGCAGGATAGAAGAAGCTAACCTTGTTGGCGTCCTTGCGATCCTCCGGTTCTACTGCACGCAAACCCCCAACATTGGCTGGACTGGTCATGTGCCACTGAAAGCGATAGCCGCGCTGATCGTTGTATTCGATGTCACAAATAAAGTTGTAGTTGCCGACCAGATGCCATCTTGTATCCAAACCGTTTGTGATCGGAAAAACGATCTTCAGTCCTTTTTTTAGAACCAGCTTGTCCGTGAAGTCTGACGGCGCGCTCGGAGGCATGCTCTGCAGGGGCGCTACCGGCGTCAACTGAGCCGGCGGCGCCGGAACTACTGGACTGCTCGATTGCTGCTGTTGATTGGGCGGGAGCGGAGGCGGCACCTGGGAGTCCACGGAATCGGGCGGCGCGTCAGGTGATTGGACCGGCTGAACCAACGGTGGGGTTGACAACTGATCCTGAGGAATAGGCGTTTGCGCCGTAACCGCTTGTCCGGTTATCCCGTAACAAAAAATGACTGCGGTTGTAACGGATAAAACGAATTTATAGGTTTCCAATAACATCAACAGGCTGCCTTCCTTCAGGCTTTTCGAGATTTGGGTCCGGGCGCCAAAAGCTGTCAGCTCCAGCTCAAGCCAGTATTAGCGAATCCCGAGTTTATCGCAATAGATGATTAAGGAAAGATAGCGTTTTGGGGTATGCCCGGCTGGTTTTAATACATTGAGAGATGGATGCGTCAAGTTTGACTGGCAGGAAGATTGAAGTCGCTTCAAATTGAACGCCGAAACCTGCTAATGCATGTTGGTTAATTGCTGCTTTCTCGAGACGGTTTTCCGTCCAGGTATCGCAAAGGGGGCGAATAGAAAGTATGGGTAAATCCGTAGGAATCGATTTGGGAACGACGAACTCGGTCGTCGCTGTCATGGAAGGCGGACAGCCAACCGTAATTGCCAATGCCGAGGGTGGGAGAACAACTCCGTCAGTCGTAGCATTCACTAAATCTGGTGAACGACTGGTCGGACAATTGGCTCGTAGACAGGCGGTTGTGAATCCGCAGAACACAGTTTATTCAATTAAACGATTCATTGGTCGGAGATTCGACGAAGTCGATTCCGAGCGCACCAAGGTTTCGTACAGAGTTGTTAAAGGACCTGATGAAGGTGTCAAAGTCAGCGTTGGTGGCAAAGACTACGCGCCTGAAGAAATTTCGGCGATGGTGCTTCGCAAACTGAAAGAAGACGCTGAAAAATATCTCGGCGAGAAAGTTGATAGCGCAGTAATCACGGTTCCTGCATACTTCAACGACTCGCAAAGACAAGCAACCAAGAACGCCGGCACCATCGCTGGTTTGGACGTGCTGCGTATCATCAACGAACCGACGGCTGCTGCGCTTGCGTACGGTCTCGATAAAAAAGCTGATGAAACAATCCTCGTATTCGACCTTGGTGGTGGTACTTTCGACGTCTCCGTTCTCGAAGTCGGAGAGGGCGTTTTCGAAGTTAAGTCAACTCACGGTGATACTCACCTTGGTGGCGACGATTTCGATCACTGCGTAGTTGAGTGGATTGCTGAAGAGTTCAAGAAATCAGATGGCATCGACCTTCGCAAAGATCCTCAAGCACTTCAGCGTTTGACTGAAGCAGCTGAGAAAGCGAAAATCGAATTGTCTTCAGTGACTGAAACATCAATTTCTTTGCCGTTTGTAACTGCAAACGAAACTGGTCCAAAGCACTTGGACATGCGCCTTTCGAGAGCTCGTTTCAACGAACTCACACATGATCTCGTAGAGCGTTGCCGCAATCCGGTTGAGCAAGCTCTTAAAGATGCTGAACTGACATACAAAGATATCGACGAAGTTGTACTCGTTGGTGGTTCGACCAGAATCCCTGCAGTGAAAGACCTTGTAAAAGGCTTGACCGGCGGAAAAGAACCAAACCAAAGCGTCAACCCGGACGAAGTGGTGGCAATCGGCGCTGCTGTACAAGCCGGCATTCTTGCTGGTGAAGTCAAAGAAGTAGTGCTGCTCGACGTCACTCCATTGTCACTCGGTATTGAAACCATGGGTGGTGTCTTCACCAAATTGGTGGAACGCAACACCACGATTCCATGCCACAAGTCAGAGATCTTCTCGACCGCTGAAGACAATCAACCAGGCGTTGATGTTTATGTCTTCCAGGGCGAAAGAACAATGGCCCGCGACAACAAGATGCTCGGCAACTTCAGACTGGACGGCATCTCCGCCGCTCAGCGCGGGATGCCTAGAATCGAAGTTTCTTTCGACATCGATGCCAATGGTATCGTTTCAGTCTCAGCCAAAGATCAAAACTCTGGCAAAGAACAGAAGATCACAATCACCGCGACAACCAACTTGTCGAAAGATGATGTCGATCGACTGGTTCGAGAAGCTGAATCCAACTCGGAAGAAGATAAGACGCGCAGAGAGAAAGTCGAAGTCAGAAACGAAGCCGACTCGATGTGCTACGCCATGGAACGCGCTATGAAAGAAGCCGGAGAAGGCATCTCGGAAGGCACCAAGGCGAAAGCCGATGGTATCATCGCCGACATCCGCAAGAAGACCGAGAATCCGGATCCGAACGTCGAAGAACTCAAGAAATTGATGAACGACCTTCGCGGAATGGAAGTCTTGATTCAACAAGACATCCAATCACGCCAACCAGTCGGAGCAGGCGCTCCAGCAGGCGGCGGCTCCGGTCCTGGCGGCGGTGGCTCCAGCAGCTCCTCGCAAAGCGGAGACAACGAAGACATCATCGACGCCGAAGTCCAGCCGTAACGCGCTGAACGTCGTCAGTCTTTGATCGAATGAAATAAAGGTGAAAGGGTGATGCCAAGCGCATTGCCCTTTTACTTTGGTACGGGTCTTCGTTCTAAAGTACTGGATTTATTTGGGAGTCCAATCTCTCTTCTTTACCTTGTATCTGCTTTCCTCGACATCGACATGTTCGCGTGCGCCGAGAGTCTCTTTTCTGTTGTATCTGGCTAACTGGTCCTCGTCACGCACTTCACAGCTGGAAAAAAAAACTCTCTTCGCGCTGCGCCCAGATATATGGAGGGGGTACAGACTGTTCGATGCCAAGTCACAAACTCCGCGATCAATTGTGCCGTGGTCGGGTAAAATCTATTAGGTCTTAAGTTTGGGAGAATCGTCATGGACGTTGCCACATTTGCTGCAGGATGTTTTTGGGGTGTTGAGCACGAGTTCCGCAAAATCAAAGGCGTCTCGGAAGCTTTTTGCGGTTACATCGGCGGTCATACTGACGGGCCGACTTACAGAGATGTTTGCAGCGGCCAAACCGGGCATGCCGAAGCTGTCGAAGTGACTTACGATCCGGCTGTTGTTTCGTTCGAACAACTGGTGGAGGCATTCTTCCAGTTACACGATCCAACGCAATTGAACCGTCAAGGTCCGGACGTCGGCGATCAATATCGCTCCGCGATTTTTTGCCATAACGAAGAACAAACTAAGTTAGCAAATCAAATTAAAGGCCGCCTCGAAAAAGAGGGCGCATTCAAAAAGCCAATAGCCACCAAGATTGTTGATACCAAGCCATTTTTCAAAGCCGAAGAATATCATCAAAAGTATTTTGAGAAAAACAACATTCAAATTTGCCACTAAGCCAGAGTTCTTGTGTGATACCGGATATGGTGTGTAGGCGTCAATGACAAAAATTCTGCTCGTCGAAGACAATGAAGATCTCGCACAAGTCGTGCGCAGTTATTTGCTGTTCGAGCATTACGAAGTAGAGAACGTTTTCAACGGCAGCGAAGGCATGTCGCGCGTTCGGACCTACGACTATGACGTCATCGTTCTCGATCTTGGTCTTCCTGACTTATCCGGTCTCGAAGTACTCAAGGCTCTTCGAACCGCAGGGCGCAAAACTCCGGTCATTATTTTGACCGGACAAAACTCTGTTGAAGAAAAAGAAAAAGGTCTTGATGCAGGGGCTGATGATTACGTCACCAAGCCATTCCACATGAAAGAACTTGGTGCTCGCATTCGAGCGTTGCTGCGAAGACCGGCACCGTTAGCGCCAGGCAACAATGTGCTTAGACTGGGCAACGTCGAACTGGACACATCGAAATTCCAAGTCATCAAAGAGGGCGAAGTCATCCCTCTGGTCAATCGCGAGTTTCAACTGCTCGAATTTTTTATGCGACATCCCAACCAGGTATTCAGCACCGAAGCATTGCTGAACAGAGTATGGCCCAACAACTCCGGCTCCGCCGGTCAGGCGTTGCGAACGACGATGAAGCGCCTTCGAAAGAAGATCGACCCCGACGGTGATTTGATTAAGACCGTCCACGGGGTGGGATATAAGTTAGAGACCGAAAGTGAACCGTCGGAATCCTGATCGCGAGATCCACAACCGACAATCGATCCGCTCAGCGGCTCTCCGTCGCTCACGACAAAGTCGACAACACTCGTTCTGACTCAGTAAGAAACTGGACCTGCTGTTCCATCTTCAGTGACATGCTGTTCCACTTCCGTTCTATCTTCCGAACGTGCCGGTGCAATGTCACAGAACCCCACTGCATTCAGCTTCAAATTAAGCCACCAGGGCTTATTTCTTGTCGCGGTGCTTTTGGCGATCGAGTTCATTTTCGTCGGCAGTTTGCTCGCGCTGTTAAATCAAGCCGAATTAGAAGCGCGCAGCCAAGACCGCCTGCGACGCATCACAATCGCAAGCAACCATTTGATTGAATTGCACTATGTCGCACTTTATTCGATCAAAGATTTCATCGGCACCAAAGATAGTTTTCACGAAAAAAAATACATGCGAGCGATTCGAGAACTCAAAGAGAATCTTGATTTTCTCGACCAAAACCTATCGAAGGACAAGTATCAACGCGAAGTCCTGAAGAAAATTCGCGGCAAATTCAATGTCGTATTCGACGTAGCCGATCGCGCGCGCAATGTAATCAACAACGAAGGTTCTCTGTCTGATCTGGCAGATGTTCTAAAAAACAAAGATCGCTTTCAACAAATGAATCGCGAAATCGTACCAGACTTTCAGGAGTTACTGCGCTCGCAACGCCGCATAGAGGACCAGTCTCCGGTACTCCAAAAGAAATGGCGTGAGAACACTCGCCTTTTGCTCACCGCCGGTCTGGTACTTAATGTGGTGATAGCAATCGCCATGGCTGTGTTCTTCACACGAAACATTATCAAACGATTGGAAGTATTGGTAGACAATACTAAACGATTGAAAGTCGGTGAGAGTCTGCGTCCTGAGTTGTACGGCGACGATGAAATCGCAAAACTCGACGCGGTCTTTCACGAGATGGCATTCGATTTGACTGAGGCCGCGCGCAAAGAACGACTTGCTCTCAATGACGCTCAAGAGGCCGAATTGAGAATCCGACAGCTGATTAACAGCATGCCAACCGGGATTCTAACGGTGGACAAAAGCGGAACAATAATGTTTGCCAACCCACGCGCTGGATCGATGTTCGCTTATTCAACCAACGATTTGAAGGGTTTGCATTTTTCAAAAATCATTCCGTCGCTTGATCTGAAGAAGGTCGAAGGTGACGCGATGACTCATGTCTACCAGGATTTTCAAGACAGATCTGTCGAGCTAAAAGCGTCGACCGCTTCCGGCGATTCGATCGATATCGATTTTTCCATCACCCCGTTCGACAGCAAAGGCGACAAACGATTTCTCCTCACTCTCGTCGACATCACAGAAAAGCTAGAGATTCAGCGGATGCGCCAGGCTTTCGTCGCCATGGTCAGTCATGAACTCCGCACTCCATTAAACTCAGTGCAAGGCTATCTCGAAATTCTGGAGATGGGCGTGTTCGGAGAAATGAGTCCTGATGCGCGAGACGGTGCTGTTCGCGCGTCGGCGAACATCGAAAGATTGATCGCGCTGATAACCGATTTATTGGATCTGGAAAAAATCGAATCAGGCACAATCAGCCTGTCACCTGAGATCTGCGATGTCGATGAAACATTAGTCCGTTCGGTAGAAGCCGTTGAAGATCTGGCTGAAACGAAGAAAATAAAGATCGAAACACAACCATTCGATGACACCACATTCTACTGCGACCAGGATAGAGTCGTTCAAGTCGTCGTCAACTTTCTCTCCAACGCATTGAAGTTCACCCCCGATGGTGGCACTGTCGAAATATCTGTAAGCAAAAACAGTGACTCGAATCAAATCGAAGTCTCCGTCATCGACCAGGGTCCAGGTGTTCCACTGCGATACCGCGAAATCATCTTCGAACGCTTCCAACAAATCCGCGACGAAGACGGCAAGCACAAAGGCGGCACCGGACTTGGACTGGCAATCTGCAAAGCAATCGTCGAACAGCACCACGGCTCCATCGGCGTCGACTGCGAACGAGAAAAAGGCAGCCGCTTCTGGTTCACCATTCCATGCGAACCTCCCGCCTGAGATTTAACAAGAGAACGCGAACAATGAAAAACCGCGGAGAATGACTTCGTCCGCGGTTTGCAGTCCTGGGATTTTGTTCGCCCTGGTTAGTTCTCCTGGTTCGCTTGCTGGTTTGGTTCGCCAGTTTGCCAACGGTAGCTTATGAGACCAGGTCGGTGATTTTTCTCATCAGTGGGATGAGTGTATCTGTGTCGGTGCCTTCGGTGATGGTGACCAGAAGTCCGCCGCCGAAGTCGGCGATTACAACGTAGCCTCGCGGCGTACGTGAGACAACCTGGTGGACACGTTCGTGTCCCATCTTCTTGGTGACGTGCTCGGTGTTCATGTACACACCCAGAGCCCATACACCGATCGATTCTGCATCAACTTCTTCTGGCATGGTGTTGGCGATTAGCAAGCCATCGTGTCCGACGATGACTGAACCGATTACTTTTTCCTGTCCGCCGATCTCGCTCAAGAGAGTTTGGAGATCTTCGGAAGCCTCGAGAGTGAGGATACGCATTTTGATATCTTGCTGATCGGCAGCAGTGATCTTGCTGAGTTTTTCAAGATCCTTCTGGTCGAGCAAGAATTTACCGATTGCAGCGATACGTCCCGAGCCGGTTTCAGCTACGTCGGCGCTAGCGTCGAGTTTGCCGATACCTTCAATCTTCGGTGGTGGCATCGAAGATTGTATGGGCACGTGAGCCATCGCCGGTGGTGGCTCAGGCATTGGTTGTTGTTGTTGTTGTTGTTGTTGCATCGGTGCTTGAGGAGCGCCTTGCGGCATTCCAGGATATTGTCCGTTGCCTGGAGCGCTGCCGAATCCCATAGGTGGGGCGGCTTGTTGCTGTGGCATTTGTGGTGGCATCGGAGTTGGCATCGGTGCCGGAGCGGCTGGCGCTGGAGGAATCCCTGTGCCGGTCTTTGGTTCGGCGCCAGGATTCAACAATACTTTGTCGAACAGGTTGTCCATGTCGCTGTCATCGACCTGGAACAGTCCTTTCGCTTGATTGGCAGTTTGTGCCACTGGTGGCGCAGGTGGTGCAGGCATTGCTGCTGGAGCACCCATCGGCGGAGCGCCGAAGCCACTAGGAGGAGCCATCCCAAATCCCGGAGGAGAACCTGCGGCTGGAGCCGCCGGCATGGAAGGTGCGCCCATTTGCGGCATTCCACCCATAGCCTGAGGTGGTGCCATCGCTGGAGGCTGTGGCATCGCTGGTGGTGCAGGCTGTTGAGGCATCGGTGCGGCAACTGCCTGAGCAGGTGCTGCTTGTTGCTGTTGATTGACTGGAATAGAAGATTCTTCCACGCCGATCTTGGCGAAGATTTGATCGACGGCGTCATCGTCCAGTTGGAACATGCCGTTGCCGCGTTTTGCACCTGCAGCAGCGGGTGCTGGAGGAGTCGGCATGGCAGGCGGCTGCGGCATCGCTGGCTGCTGCTCTTTCGGTTGAATCGCTGTGAATCTTGGTGCTTCAGCCGCTGCCGGCACTTCCGGTGCAAAAGACATCGCTCCGGCCGGGGCCGATGGCGCCATCCCTGGCATCGCTGCTGGTGCCGGCGTTCCCCATCCTGTTGCCGGCGGCATTTGTGGTGCGGCAGGCATGGCTGGAGGAGTCGGCATGGCAGGCGGCTGCGGCTGGGCTGCTGCCGCTGCTTGATTGGCTTGAACTGAATTCTCTTTGATGCCCAGACCGTCGAAGATCTGATCCATCGCACTGTCGTCGAGTTGTTTGCCGAATATTCCGGCGCTTTGCACTGGAGCCGGCGGTGCTCCCCAGGTTGGTGCACCCGGGGCGGCGGGAGCCGGAGGTTGTTGCGCAGGTGGTGCAGCAAACTGAGGCGGCGCGCCACCAAACTGATTTGGTGGTGGTTCTGCCGGTGGTGCTCCGAATCCTCCTGCGCCAGGTGCTGCGCCAAAGGCTGGCGGTGCGCCGAACGAAGGTGGTGCTCCAAACGACGGCGGTGCGCCGGTCGGTTGGCCGAATGCAGGAGGTGCTCCGGCTGGTGCGCCGAAAGCTGGTGCTTGACCTTGCTGGAAGCCGGCAGGATCAGGTGCGCCACCAAATGCAGGCGGTTGACTGAACGGTTGAACCGGGTCGGCCGCTTGACCGAACGGTGCAGGTGTTCCGGCAGCTGCCGCGGCGGCTGCTGCTTGTTGTGCTTTGATTTTTTCTTGAATCGGCAGATCCCAGTGACTGTTCTCACCGCTCTGAGCTGCCGGCGCTGCTAGTGCCGCCGCTGGTGGTTGAGCTGGTGTGCCCCAACCTGGTGCCGCCGCCGGTGGTGTCAGACCTTGATCGGTTTTGTTTTTCAACTTTTCCGAGATCGGCGCATCCCAATGGCTGTCGGAAGTTCCGGCACCCTGAGCGGCTTGAGCTGGTTCGGCAGCTCTTTCTTGAATCGGTTTGTCAAACCGATCCGCCGACATTTCATTGGCGACCTGACTTGCAGGCGGAACTCCAGGATTGGCTCCCAGAGCCGCGTTGGCCTGTCCGCCGTAGTTGTTCCACGTGCCTGTTTCCATCTGTTCTGCTTCGATGGACCAGTTGCCGCGATCCTTTTCGATCTTCTTGGGTTCTGACTTGTCTTCCCATGGTTGAGAGTCCCAGCCCGTGCCTTCTTTTGGTGCACCCCAGCTGGCATCGGCTGATTTAGCCGGCGGAGCCGCTGTGCCACCACCCCAGCCACTGGACTGTTCGGCGCCGGCTGAAGCTGCCCAATCCGCTTGTGGAGCCGCTGCTGCAGGAGGTGCAGCCG